>JADMIO011609025.1_pt1 | contig 96426 bp, 91 predicted proteins | sample 8958161 | NCBI WGS metagenome assembly JADMIO01 (sample SAMN16585339, study PRJNA669376) | soil metagenome | isolation source: Crop rotation soil | place: USA: Cullars Rotation, Alabama | collected 2011
GCCGCGACTTCAAGTCACGTGAATTCCAAGCTTCGGATCCCACTGTGCTGGAAAGAGTTGATTATAAAAATCCCTGGATAGAGGCGGTAAAGCGCGGTTCAAAGGAATTGCCCGCGTCAGCCTGGCTGGTGCCTTATGAGGGAGAGCTAAAGGAAGCGGCCGGAGCACTTTTTACTGCAAAAAAGTATGAAGAAGCAGCATTTGTGCTGGCCAATGCCGTAAAATGGTATCCCGAGGGGACAGCGCTGTTTGACCAGCTATCACTCGTCAATCAAAAACTTGGCAGAAAAACTCCACCTGGCGAGGAGCATTTTATGAAACTTATCAACAGCGGAAAACTGGATGAAGCAGTATCCCTGTATAACAAAACGCAGCAGGAATTTCCCGGCTGGAAATTATTTGAGGAGCAAAAAATGAATGACGCCGGCTATCGTTTTTTACAAAAGAAAGACGCTGCGACGGCAATCAAAATATTTAAACTCAACGTACAATCATTCCCCGCATCGTTCAATGCATTTGACAGCCTTGGTGAAGGGTATATGGTTGCGGGGAATAAAGCACTTGCAAAGGAAAACTATGAACGTTCCCTGCAGTTAAACCCGGAAAACAGCAACGCCACCAACATGTTAAAATCGCTTTGATGGAAGCAGCATTATCCCGCTTTGAGGTTAACCGAACTGGCCTGGTTTATCTGTCAGGACACTTCAGCATAGACGGGAGCAATTTTTAAGGCATTTTAGATTTTCCCGTTGATGAGGTTTACGCCAACCCTGGTCTGGGTGCTGCTAAAACACAATCGAATGGGTTAACTTTATTAAAATGCCAGGTGAATGCGTTGTCATTTGAAAACTGTTTTTGCTGATCCCGCTTATCTTTTTTACCCGCTGCTTCGTCCCCTGGCGCTAATCCTGCTGCTGCTCGTGGCCCAGGTGGGACTTAATCCGGCACTTGCCCAGGCATCAGAACCCCAGGCAGCGGCGCAATACTGGTTATGGGCTTTTTTTGGCCGGTTTCACCCGATGATAGTGCATTTTCCTATTGGCCTTCTCTTCATAGCTCTCTTCATGGAACTTGTCGGGGTTTGGAGAAAATCAGCGGTGCTGGCGCCTGCCATCAAACTGCTCGTTATTACCGGGGCTGTTTTTTCCGCGATCGCTGCCCTGTCCGGGCTGCTGCTGTCAGGTTCCGGGGACTACGGCAGCGGCGTGTTTTCTGCGCACCAGTGGGCAGGAATAATAACCATGACACTTGCTTGTATTACGGCCTTTATTTGGAAACGGTCTTCACAATTGCTGCGCCGTACAATGCTTATGATTACAGTTACCGGTGTTACCGTCGCCGGGCATTTCGGGGCTTCACTAACGCATGGGGAAGGCTATCTGACCGAGATGCTTCCCGGTAGCAAGACAGGCCTGCTCACAGAAAATAACTATAATCTTCCGGCTGCTGGTACCGGTCCTTTAACTACCGCGCAGGTACAGGAATTAAACCTGCAGGTGCGCACGATCCTTGCTCACAACTGCTATAACTGTCACGGACCAGCGAAGGTCAAGGGAGAATTGAGACTGGATTCGAAAGAAGCGGTATTTGCTGGTGGAGAGCATGGCGCTATCCTGGTGCCCGGCAGCCCACAGAAGAGTGAAATGATGCGCCGCATATTACTGCCCCGGGGGCATAAGGAAGCAATGCCCAACAAAGGCAAAGGGTTGACAAAGGAGGAAATTGCTGTACTTGAATACTGGATTCGGCAGGGGGCACCCTGGCCCGAGGGAGAACAAAAAAGTATTTATACCGTAGCGCCGCTGGAATTAAAGATGCCTGAAATACCCGCTCCTTCGGGGGACCTCATAAACCCCATAGACCGGATCGTAAATGGTTACTTTCAAAAAAATAAAATTGATTGGGGCAAGCCCGCAGCGGATCGAATTTATATCAGGAGGGTTTATCTCGATATTATCGGGCTCTTGCCCCCGCCTGACAGCGTCGACCGGTTCACAGCGGACGCTTCACCTGACAAACGCGAGAAACTGGTCAGCAACCTGCTGAACCGAAATGACGACTATGCCCAGCACTGGCTTACCTTCTGGAATGACGCCCTCCGCAATGATTACACCGGCACCGGCTACATTACCGGGGGACGATTCGATATTACCGCATGGCTGTATAATTCACTAAGGGAAAATAAACCCTACAATGTTTTTGTAAAAGAACTGATAAGCCCTGAACAGGATGCTAAGGGTTTTATCAGTGGTATCCGGTGGCGGGGCGTAGTCAATGCCAGCCAGCGTGTTGAAATGCAGGCGGCGCAAAATGTGTCCCAGGTATTTTTAGGCCTTAATCTCAAGTGTGCTTCCTGTCATGACAGCTTCATCAGTGACTGGAAGCTGGAAGATTCCTATGCGTTTGCAAATATTTTTTCCGACTCCTTACTTGAGATAAACCGTTGCGACAAGCCAACCGGCAAGAAGGCCGGCCGCCGCGTACTGTTCAGGCAACTCGGCGAGCTTGATTCCACCCTGGGTACCAAAAAAAGGTTAAGACAGCTGGCAGATTTGCTGGTACAACCGGCCGACGGGAGGCTTTACCGCACACTCGTTAACAGGATTTGGGCACAGCTGATGGGCAGGGGAGTCATCGAGCCGGTTGATGTAATGGATAACAAGCCCTGGAGCCAGGAACTGCTTGACTGGATGGCGGCAGATTTTATCGAATCCGGGTATGACATAAAAAGGTTGGTCTATACCATTGTCACTTCCAAAACCTACCAGCTGCCCTCTGTATCTGTGAAAGAAGTGGAAATGATAACGGATCCGGATTATGTATTCAGGGGCATGATGAGGAGAAGGCTGACCGCCGAAGAGTTTACGGATGCCGTAAGCGTTGTCGTCGGGCCGGTGTACAACGATTCCAATATTGTCTATAAACTATTGCCAAAGGACCTGAAGGGTAAAATATCCTTTGCCAGGGCTTCAGTAGTAAGTAATGATCGGTTCCTTACAGCGCTGGGACGACCCAACAGGGAAACCGTTTCAACGAGCCGGCCCTCACAGGCCAGTCTGCTGCAGGCGCTCGAACTTACCAATGGCTCGCGCCTCAATAATGCGGTCCGCGCCGGTGCGGTAAACTGGAAGCAGAAATTCCCGGAGCCCGCAACCATGATAAATGAAATCTACCGGACCGCGCTGGGCAGGGCACCTGCGGAACCTGAAAAAGCAGCAGCATTGAAAATGCTGGGGACCCAGGCGACCACGGCATCGATAGAAGATTTAATTTGGGCAATTACCCTGCACCCGGAATTTCAGTTGATATTTTGACAATAATGGGATTAGATGTTGTAAATTTCTCAGGCTTTTGAACCCTTTTATGCAATTATGAAAACCTATTGGAACCGGAGGGAGTTTTTAAAGAATACCAGTGCGGCCGCGCTGGCAGCCCTGGCGGCCGGAGCCCCCGCCGCCAGCATCCTTAGCGGATGTTCCTCCCGTAAAAAAGCAATTGCGGATACATCTGCCGACACCGTTATTTTATTATGGATGGCAGGCGGCATGGCACATACTGAGACCTTTGATCCTAAAAAATATACGGCTTTTGAAAAAGGAATGGAGGCTAACGCAGTGCTGAGCACGTTTCCGTCGCTTCCTACAGCCCTTGATGGTGTTCATTTCTCAGAAGGCTTGCAATCGATAGGAAGTGTGATGAACAAAGGCACCCTGATCCGTTCTTATGTCGCAGCTGATATGGGGCATATCCTGCATTCAAGGCACCAGTATCACTGGCACACCTGCTATGAGCCACCACAAACCGTGGCTGCACCCCATTTAGGATCCTGGATTGCAAAGGAACTGGGACCAAAGAATCCTGTTATACCGGCATTCATTGATATCGGCCAGCGGTTCACCGTGGGAGAAGCAGAAGAGCTTAAGGCATTTCATACAGCGGGTTTTCTTGGGAACGAATTTGGACCCTTCATGATCCCTGATCCAAGCCAGGGCATTGAAAGCGTGCGTCCACCGGCTGGTATGGATTCCACGAGGTTTGAAAGAAGGAACCAGTTATACAACGAACTCATCAGCAAGAGCCCGATGGGAGAACTGGGCAGCGATTACCAGAAGGAATCGCTTAAGCGATCCATGGAGCAGGCATATATGCTGCTGAATTCCCCGGAAGCAAAAGCCTTTGATTTGAGTGACGAGCCGAAGGAAAGCTATGATATCTATAATACGGGGCGATTCGGGCTGGGTTGCCTTCTTGCCCGCCGGCTAACGGAAAAGGGCGCCCGCTTTATCAGCGTGACCACCGAATACGAACCATTCATGGGATTTGATACGCATGAGAACGGGCATACGAGAATGGTGAATATGAAAAAAATGATTGACGGGCCGGTAGCGCAATTAGTGAAGGACCTGGAGAAATCCGGTCATCTTGACCGGACGATGATAATTCTTGCCAGCGAATTCAGCCGTGACATGATGGTAGAGGGCAGGCCGGATTTGAAAGTACAGGAGCAGGTCGATCAGCCGGATATTTTGTCTGATCTTAAATTCTACGGGATGCACCGGCATTTTACTGATGGTGCTTCCATCCTCTTATTTGGCGGAGGTATTAAGAAAGGATTTGTATATGGAAAAACCGCCGACGAGCGGCCCTGTAAAACCATCGAAAACCCGGTCAGGATTGACCAGGTTCACCAAACCATTTATCACGCCCTGGGTATTCCCGAGGAAACGCAATACGAAGTTGAAAAAAGGCCTTTTTACATTACTCCTGATGGGAAAGGCAAACCCGTATTGGAACTCTTTGGATGAGCTTTTTTATTTTTTGCGATATGCTGTGGGGGAGTTGCCGAATGTCTTTTTAAATAGTTTTCCAAATGATGCGGCATTTTCATAGCCTGCTTCGTGCATAATCTCATTAATTTTTTTTTCCGAATCAAGCAACTGTTTTGCAGCATGCTGCAGCCGGATTTTTACCAGGTACTGGTGAGGAGTCAGCCCAAACAATTTCCTGAACTGCCGAAGCATGTAATACGGGTTCATGAAACAGGTCCCCGATAGTTCGGCGAGCGAAATGTTCCTGTCATAGGAGGAATGCAGGTAGTCCTTTGCGATAACCAGCCGCGTATAGAGTTCCCTGCGGGTCGATTGTTTTTTGGCATCAATGTGGTTCATTTCCCCTTCAGACAACTGGTTAAGCCGGATGGCGTGGGTAAGGAAGAGGTATAGTGTTTCGGTTAAAGCAAAACTATCCGGGCGGTCTGCGGCAACAAGCGATTTCAGGCGCTCCACGTGATGAAGGAGTTGCCCCTGGTACGGGTAAAGCTTTTCTATAAAATGTATTTCCGCGCCTTTATAGGGAAAGGGTTCATCCAGGAGTTGTTCACTCCCTGAAGATATATAGGAGTACAGGTCATTGATGGATCGCTGCGGGTAGTTGATCGTCAGCGATTCCGTGGGCTGACCTGGCAGAATAAAGCTCTCGTACTGGTTGCCCCTGTTCAGCACCAGGAAATAATTATCACCGACGGCGTAAGTGATATTGCGAAGTTTGTAATATTCCCTACCTGCAAAAGCGAATTTCAGCGAAAATGGTGTCCAGTGCTCGGGATAGTATATACCGGAAGAATGACAGTTTAAAATGACAAGGCTGTCTCCATGCTGTTTTTGCCAAAGCAACTCGTCATACCGGATGCCTGCAAAAGGCGGAAAGGTTTTTATGCATTTGACAGCCTGGTCCATCCCGGCTTGAAGTTAGTATTTGGCGCGTAGTATGCGTTCCCGCTTAACACGGGCGCGAGCCACTCCTAAATATTGAATATGAAAGCTGCACCGCCCGGGAACAAATTGCAAAAAAGTCAATTTCCGCCCACTATTTTCTTTCGGCCGCGATTAACTTCCCTTTAAATACCTCAGGGAATGAAGTTTCTTTTAGCAGTAGTACTGGTAAGCATTTTTTCGGCTTACCTGCGACCGCCCGGCGGGCATGACCTTGCCAGGAGGGTGGGGGACAGCGGTGCCGCTCAATTTGATTTTTGGTTAGGCCAGTGGGAGCTTTCATGGAATGACACCGGCCGCGGCGTCAATTCAATTACCAAAGAATTTGGAGGCCATGTTATCCAGGAAAATTTTTACGATTCATCCTCGCAGTTCTTCGGTAAAAGCTGGAGCGTGTACGACAGCACAACCCGCCTATGGAAACAAACCTGGGTCGATAACCAGGGCGGCTATATTGTCCTGTCCGGCAAATTTGAGAACGGCAAAATGACGCTGGCCACGCAGCCTGTTACAAGGAAGGGGAAAGTAACGGTGTCGCGCATGGTATTCTATAATATTAGCAGCGGCAGCTTTGACTGGAACTGGGAACACTCGACTGATGGCGGCAGGAATTGGGCACTCAGCTGGAAAATCCATTACCGCCGGAAAATTTGAAAATGGTGACCGGTCCCTTGGCAGGCAAGCCCGGAAGCCGGGACTACCGCCCGCTCCTCCCTTCACGAAATTTTGCAGCAACAGCTCAGACGGGAATCTACGATCGCCGGTCGGCCCGCATGGCCATTCAGTCAGAATCTGTTATGGGCGTGTAAGGCGTCTCAACGTCAAACCCGGCGTAATTGTGCATCGTAAAAAAATTGGACGGATTGGGAGTTTGTCTCTTTGCGAGGGCCAGCCCGGCGACTAGTTTTGTTCCCGAAGTTGATTGATGCAGTATTTATCAATCAATCCAATATCTGGAAAAACTAACCGCTAATAACCTATTGAAAAAACCACGGTTTCAACCGGCTTAAAATCCAGTATCAGTCAACTTCTCTTTTTTGCAATCCAATTTCAAAAATATTCCAATCCGGTATCCTCTTAAAAAATCAACTGATCCGCAGTCCCTGCTAAACATGATTTAGCAGGGTACCGAGCGGTCGCCAGCAGCTCCCTTTTATCTCAGGATTTCATTGAACTCAAGCCGCTCACCGTCCGGGCCTTTGATGTTAAAAAACCGGCAACCTTTTCCCCAAAAATTCAGGAACACCGGGGCCTCTTCGATGACCTCAAAACCCTTCTCTTTCATTTCCCGGAACACCTCGTCGACTCCCGTTACATCAAAAGCAATATGATCAATATGACCATCGGCGCGGCTGCGGATAGCGTCAAGGTCCTGGCCGGGCAACCGGTAAAGTTCAATGATAATTTGCCCCAGTTGCATCATGATAACCGTGCATGTACCGGACCGGTATGAAAAAGCAGTTTGCATTACATTTTCGAAACCAAGGCGTTTATAAAAGTCTGCTGATCGCTTCATGTCAGTGACAGGAACTCCAATGTGTTGCAGGCTGTTGATGCTGAACTTTGTCATGTTGCTGGGTTGGTTTTTGGTAAATATCAGGAGAAGCAAATAAGAATATAAATGGATTAAAAGAAATGTTAAACTAAGTAAATAATTATTTCGGCGATCGCTACCCGGTAGAAATCAACCAGTGGTATGAAATTTTTTTTACCAGCATGAAAATGGCACAGCTCTTGAATTACTGTACCTATCAAACTAGAAATGAAGCATTCATTTACCATACATTTCAATTATCCGCTGGCAGATACTATCATCGTGTTTAAATTAAAGGCGGATGCTACGCTGCACCACTCAGACCCTTACTACATCGTCAACAATTTCAAGATAGCAGGGCGCAATGATACCAAGTATGATGTGTTGCCCGAAGTAAAGATAAAGAAGGTAAAGGAAGGAGAGGAGGGCGAACCTGTCTGGGTCCACTGCGATTCGGGGCGTCCTACTGAACTGAGTATCCTTCTTGGTAAAGAAATTGACCAGCACGAAGAAAAAATGCACGACAAATAAGTTGCAAAAGCAAAACGATTAGGCCGCTGAATTAGAAGTTATGATTTTCAGCAGGTCTTTTTTCCCAAACGGTTTTTGGAGATAACTGTCTGCTCCGCATTCGCGCGCTGCCATTTCCAGCTGCGGGTTGCCGGACGTCATCACTACGCGGATATCCCGGGTGCCGTCCATGGTTTTGAGTTCACGGCATAATTCACTGCCCTGCTTTCCGGGCATATTCATATCGATCAGGATGAGTTGTGGATGACAGCTAATGATGTATGACACGTCTTCGGCATTACTACCCGTTATGACGTCATACCCATGGCGCTTGAGGATGGTGCTCATTGCCATCAGGATGTCTGGCTCATCATCTATTACGCCTACCACTTTCACACGATCCATGATTCTTGTTTCAATTGAAGTTCAAAAAGCATACCCGGCGGGGGTGCCCCTGGCGGAGGCGAAAAAGACAGAAATTACGCAGGAAGGGAAAAAATTTACGCTTTGCGGGAAAGGTCCTTTTACCCTTCAGTCAAAGGATAGGTGATAATTATTTCGGTTTGCCTGAATAGGGGTGTAACTTTAAGACAAACAGTATCCTTCCCGCCTATGAAAGGCTACAAGAAATACTTCCACGATGCGATTGTTGCCCAGTACCCGGTTAAGGCGGAGGAACTGCTCCTGCAGGTTGAAACTGCCTTTATGGCCATTGAGCACGACGTTGCTTTTGCTTCTACCTCTTCCAATCCCATTGATCGCAGAATTGAGCTTGCCGGCTATTTCCTGGCCCTGATAAAAGTGCTTGATGAAAAAGGGGAGGACTACCCAACTATCCGTGCACTGATGATCAGCATCGCCAATGACTACGTCCAGCCCCGCAACGGCTGGGAACGATTTCTCAAGCGCATCCCCGGAAAACTGGTGGGAAGCCGGATGGCGGTTTATTTCCTGAAAAAACTGGATCAAAGGGTTTCTGTACCCGGCCATCCCAATGGCTTTGTCGCCCGCATCATAACAGATAAAAAAGAAACGCTGGGATTCGGCTACGGGGTGGACATCCTTGAATGCGGTATCTGCAAACTATTCGCCAGGCACCAGTATAAGAAATATTCCCCGGTGCTCTGTGAAATTGACTATATCACTTCCGGCCTCGCAGGCCTTACGCTCAGGAGAAAGGGCACCATCGCCAACGGTGCCCACAAATGTGATTTCAGGTTTGAAAAGAATACTACGGGTAAGAGGGCTCAGAACCCAGGTAGCAAAAATTCCTGATAACAAACGAAAAAACCGCAAAGGACACTGGGTTTCTATTTGCTTGCGCAAAATACCTCGTACAGTTTGCGGTTTAACAAAACTAACAATTGAACTACCTAATCAGGTCCACGGGAGCCTGCCTATTGTTCCTTGCTGAATAAGTGCAGGGGCTGGGTCGGCGCCGGGCCCCCGTGAACGTTTATTTCATTTATATTTTTTTAATTGTTTTACCTGTTGAGCCGTCGCAGGTACAATGCTCGCGGCAGTTCCGCCACCAGCGGCAAGGCTCAGCCGCAGCGCTGTCTTACTGTCTGCTATATAGCGGCTGATAACATAAGCTTCCGGATTTGTTTTCCAGTCTGCGCCCGGCGCGTCAGCATATATCGTAACCAGGTATTTTGTGCCAGCATCCAGGAAGCCAAGCGGGAGTACGGTTTGGCGGCTTCTTTCATCCGTAATTGAACCGATAAACCAGTTGCCCGTTCCTTTCGCCTTCCTGGCAATACTGATATAATCACCCGGTTCGGCTTCCAGGATCTTGGTGTCGTCCCAGTCGACAGCCACATCCTTGATAAACTGGAAGGCATCGGGCTTTGCCTCATAGTTTTCCGGCAGGTCAGCCGCCATTTGCAGGGGGCTGTAAAGGGTGACATAAAGCGCCAGCTGCTTTGCGAGCGTCGAATGTATTTGCCTTTCGGGTGCATAGCCGGTAAACCCCTTCATCCTGAATATCCCCGGGGTGTAATCCATGGGGCCACCCATCAGGCGGGTAAATGGCAGGATGGTTTCATGGTCGGGATTATTCCCGTTGCTGAACGCATGATATTCATTTCCCCTGCCTGCCTCCGAGGCCACAAAATTGGGATAGGTCCGGTGAAGGCCCGTTGGACGGGGCGGTTCGTGGGCATCCACCGTCACGTGATGTTGCAGGGCTTTCTTTAGTATCCGCTCGTAATGGTTGACCATCCACTGTCCGTCATGGTGTTCTCCCCGCGGTATGATGCGGCCGACATACCCGGTTTTCACTGCGGGGTATCCAAAGCGATTCATAAAACGGAACGCGGTGTCCGCCTGGCGTTCATAGTTTGTTGCCGAGCCCGAAGTCTCGTTGTGCATGATCAGGGAAACTCCCTTCAGTTTAGCATAAGCAGTAATTTCCCCGATATCGTAGTCAGGGTATGGCGTAATAAAGTCAAAAACATTTTCTTTCCAGTTCCCAAACCAGTCTTCCCAGCCCGTATTCCATCCTTCTGCCAGGACCGCATCAATACCATTAGCAGCAGCAAAATCAATATACCGTTTGAGGTTGATGGTACTTGCGCCGTGCTTACCGTTTCGAATAGGCTTGCCTTCCTTATCTGTGCTGTCGGGAAAGTCTGAATAGTTCCAGGTGCTTTTTGCCGTCTGCAATTCCCACCAGATACCCACGAATTTCATCGGCCGGATCCAGGAGTTATCCGTAGTCGCCGAAGGTTCATTGAGATTCAGGATCATTTTAGAAGACAGGATGGCTGGAGCCTTGTCGCTGGCAATGACCGTCCGCCAGGGTGTGACAGCAGGAGCGTGTAGGAAACATTTATTGCCAAGGGCGTCCGGCACAAGGCTGGAGCGGAGCGTCATCGTGGCTTTATCTACGTGCAGCTGCATGGCAGCAAAATTGACCAGGGCTGCTTCATGGATGTTAATGTATAAGCCAGCAGCCGTTTTCAGCATCAGTGGCGTCTGGACCGAATACGGATCCGGCACGGTACGAACGGCTATGTCAGTGGCCGCAGCTACTACCGGCCTGTTATCAACTTCACCCAGTTTGCTGTGGGTATAGGAATATTCATTGCTGTCATAGTCCCCGGGAATCCAGAAACTGTCATGGTCACCGGTCAGGCGGAATTCCGTCAACTCATCAGTAATCACAAAATACCGCAGGTTTGGCTGCCTCGGAAACTGGTAGCGGAATCCCACTCCCTCTTCAAATACCCGGAAAATAATATTAAGCAGGCGGCCGGTTGCCCCTTTTTGCTGGAGCCGGACGGTCAATTCCTGGTAATGGTTCCTGATTTGTTTTACCTCACCCCAGACCGGGTTCCAGGTCTCGTCTACCAATCGTTGGTCAGTCCCGATGATAACGAAGTCTTTATAAAAGGTGCTGTCGTCAGCAAGGGCAAATCCCATTGCGGAAGACAGCACCACAGGTTTTTCATTGTAATCTATTGCATACAGCGGCCTCCCTTTTTCGTCCAGCAAAAAACGAAGCGTTGTCTAATTCATGGAAATTTTTAGTTCCCCGGGCGGTTGGGCGAAAAGGGCCCCGCCCGGAAAAACAAACGTGAGCGCTGCAATGAATGGTATAAAGCATCGGACGCGGCCCTGAAGCCTGGTACCTGACAGGCTCAGGCAGTGCTTCGAATCGCTGTTTTTAGTATGAGCTGGCAAGGGCTGGTATCGGGTAAACAATCGCTGATGGTTTTGGAAACCAAAAAAATGAATTCGGCCGCGCCCGGTCAATTTTTATAGGGAAAGTATAAGAAATACCACGGCTCTTGGAATTTAAGGCGTGGACATGCATTTGAAAATCATTGCCTTAGTAACATATATTATTTTTATTAATATAACGGAATTGTATTGCGAAAGAGGGATTTATGTGACTGAGGGTGGGTTGTACGCTTCAATCAGATTGATTTAATTCCCATGATGGTCTTTTCGAATTCTTCGTTGGTGACAAAGGACCGGTTCTTGATTTTTGTTTTGTAGCTGTTGATCGTATTGACAGAGTACTGGAGGATGCGGGCGATTTTCTCATTATCATGGATGCCCATACGGATAAGGGCAAATATGCGGAGATCCGTATTTAAGAGTTCGTCTTCCTTTAAGACCACCCGGTTTTCCTCCGTAAACAGGGCGTTGAACTCGGCGATGAAATTGGGGAACAACTTTAAAAATACCTTGTCAAAATTCTGGACCAGGTATTCTTTTTCTTTACGGAGATTGATATTGTTTACCAGGAATTTGATGTCCTCGGTTTTACGCTCAGCAATTTTCTGTTCCAGGGAATTTTTAAACCTTTCAATTTTGTCAAAAAAATCAGAATTAACGTTGAAGAAGTAGCCAAGGTATTCTTCCTTGATCTTATTGGCCTCGATCAGGTTGCTATTGGTTTCGGCCAGGCGAAGGTTAATTTCCTGCTCTTTGATATGCGCCATCAGGATAGCCTGCTGGGCGGCTTTCAGTTTCTTGACCTGTCTTAAGATAACCGTTACCAGGACGATGACCGCAGCAAGCAGGAGGGTCACCAGCAAGGCGTAAGTCGTCCAGATGCGCTGCTGGTTTTCCGCACGGTTTACTTTTTCTCCTTCAATCAGCGGCAAAATATCGCTCACCTTCACTTTTCGCTGGCGTGCGCCATAAAAAGCCGCGTCATTAATGGCCAGCTCAATGCAGGTTGACGCATTTTTTACGTCACCCCGGCTGTAAAGCAGGTTTGCCAGGTTAAACGAGGCGGAGGTTTCCTTGGTGGAAGACCGGATATCTGCCATGACGGCCCTGGCCAGCAAAATGATTGCCTGGTTCGGGTTGCCACTGCGCGTATAAATGTCACTCAGGGTAGATGCCGCTATCGCGACCTGGTGATCGGTCAGCGTTTTTTCTTCCAGCAACTTATTGAAATTGCGTTGGGCGCCTGGATTGTCTCCCGATTTTAATTGCTTCAGACCTGTATAGTAGGTATGTTCAAAAGAACCGGTTTGCAAAATGGAGAGCGCGGAATCCAGGTAAGCGTTGCCTTTAAGGATATAGCCCGGGGTATGGTACCGGTCGTTATCAAAATCGCCCAGGTCGTAATAGTACCGACCGGTGAGCGCATAAAATTCAGCGAGGCTGCTGTCCGGCAGGTGCTTGGTATTAATCGTTCCCGCAATTTCTGCTGTTTCCTTAAACATCCCTGCGGACAGCAGGCAAAAGCTACGCTTCAGCCGGGCAAAAGCTATTGCAGCTGAATCATTTTGCTGGCGCGCCGACTCTTCGAGCTTTAATGCATAGGTATAGGCGGAATCATAGCTGAAGACCTTGTATTCTTCATAAAGCTTTTTATAAACCGGGAATACCTCGCGGGGAGTGGTTCGTTCAGTGTTCTCCAGGATTTGTTTCAGCGCCTTTATTCGTGCTTGCTTTTTTGCATCATAGCTGGGCATTTCCCTGATGGCAAGGCGTAATTCGTTCAGCATGGCAGGAATGTCTGACTGGCCACGGAGAAAAGTTAATGACAGGGATAAGCAAAAGCAAAGCAGCAGATGTTTCATATAACCCGGCGGAAAAATACTGAATATGTCAATAATGGCTGGATTTTTATCAACCTGGCTTATTGAGCAGCAGTGGCAATATTTCGCTGATAGTTTGCACCTGCCTGAAGTTTGGGTGTTCAATGGTTTGCTCTACGTGTTCGTGGGCCCAGGTCGTATGATAGGGCACGTGGATGGCGTGTCCCCCGATGGCAAGCACGGGCATAATATCTGATTTCAACGAATTGCCGAGCATCAGCAGTTCTTCCGGCCTGATGTCAAGATGCCGTATCAGCTTCAGGTAATCAGGTTCCTGCTTTTCACTCATGATTTCGATGTGATGAAAATAATGTTCCAGTTTGGACTTTTTCAATTTTCTTTCCTGGTCCAGGAGGTCACCCTTGGTGGCGACGACCAGGCGGTATTTTCCTTTGAGCTGCCGAAGGACGTCTTCCACGCCATCGAGCAGTTCAATAGGCTTTTCCAGTAACTCTTTTCCGTACTGGATTATTTTTTCAATAATATCGAGGGAGATGGTTTTCTCTGAAATGCGCAGCGCCGTTTCTATCATGGAAAGCATGAATCCTTTTACCCCGTAGCCATAAGGTGCAAGGTTGTCTATCTCGGTCCTGAAAAGTTCTTTGGATACGGTATGGCGCGGCATATAACCTTCCAAAAGCGCGCAAAACTTTTGCTCGGTCTCCTGGAAATAAGGTTCATTTACCCATAAGGTATCATCTGCGTCGAAAGCAATCGCTTTTATTGTCATACTCATTTGGGGCCGGTTGTTTAAGGGCACAAAAATAGAAGAACCGGCAAAGAACTGTAAAACATTTTCCCCTCAGATGGTCCCCGCGGAGGGGCCCTGCCACAATCACTTTTTTTTATTATTTTTAGTTTTTGCATCCCGATTGCCTGCCGTCCCCTTAAACTAACTGCATGATTGATGATATAGAAAAGACGCACCTGTTCCAGCATTATTTCAGTGATAATTATTCATATGACGAACTACTGGGTGAGGATGGCAACCTCCGGCCCCAGTGGCGCACGTTTTTTCAATCTTTCTCCCAGCTTGGCCGTGAAGAAATCGGCAACCGCACTAAAGACATTTTCCGTTTTTTAAAAGAAAACGGCGTTACTTATAATATTTATGGCGACCCCGAAGGACTGAACCGTCCCTGGGACCTGGATCCTATCCCTTTCCTGATCAGCAAGGAAGAATGGTATACGATTGAGACGGGCCTAAAGCAGCGGGCAGAACTTTTCAACCATATCCTGAAAGATATTTATGGTGAGCGAAGGCTGGTACGCAACGGTCTTTTGCCCATGGAACTCATCTACCAGCACTCGGGCTTTCTAAGGCAGTGTGCAGGTATATCGCTCCCGGGTAAACGAAACCTCGTGGTCTATTCTGCGGACATGGCCAGGGGACAGGACGGCAAAATCTGGATATTGAACGACCGCACGCAGGCGCCCTCCGGTGCGGGCTATGCACTGGAGAACAGGATGGCCATGGCGCGCATCCTGCCGGAGCTCTTTGACGGATTCAAAGTCCGGCGGCTTTCTTCTTATTATAATGCACTGCGTAATGCATTGGTGGAAATATCACCGGTACAAAACCAGGAACCTCGAATTGTCATACTCACGCCGGGGCCGGGCAACGAAACCTATTTCGAGCATTCCTATCTTTCTTCCTATCTCGGGTTCACGCTGGCGCAGGGAGACGACCTGATGGTGAAAGACAACCATGTTTTTCTCAAAACTATCCAGGGGCTGGAAAAGGTGGATGTCATCCTCCGGCGAGTGGATGACATTTATTGCGATCCCCTCGAGCTGCTGGAGAAATCACAACTGGGGGTGGCAGGACTGCTGCAGGTAGTACGCAGCGGCAATGTTGCCATTGCAAACCCGCTCGGCAGCAGTATCCTGGAAAACCCGGGCCTGATGCCCTTCCTTCAAAACATTGCCAAATACTTCCTCGGCGAAGACATGATAATGCCCACTATCGGATCGTGGTGGTGCGGCCAGCCCGCGGAACTATCCTATGTCCTTGACAATTTATCTACACTCGTCATAAAAAGGATATACCGGGACTCCAATGGTCATACGACCCGGGATGGATCCGCGCTGTCGGCAAGGGAACTGGAAGAATTGAAAGCACAGATAAAAGCGCATCCCCACCACTATGTCGGCCAGGAGAAAGTCAGCATTTCATCGGCACCTGCATTTATAAATGGAAAGATAGAGCCTTGTAAAGCACTCTTCAGGAGTTTTGCCGTGGCTGCCGGCGGGGAATACAAAGTAATGACGGGAGGGCTTACGCGCACTTCCGCTGAACGGGGGAATTTTATTATTTCCAACCAGCTGGGCGGTATCAGCAAGGATACCTGGATTATCTCCGCTGAAGAAACGAACTACACTACCCGGAAGGAAATGGTCCCTGTGGCTACACATACCAGGTCCGTGCAAACCGGGATCATCACCAGTCATACGGCAGAAAATCTTTTCTGGGTAGGCCGTTATGCGGACCGGGTGCTTGGCAATGCGCGATTTCAGCGCACCGTCATGCAGTTTATTTCCGAAGGGGATCGCAGGATGGCAGATAATGAAGGCATAACTGAGCAGGCCCTCCTGCAGGCATTGACCCAGTGCACTTTTACATTTCCCGGCTTTGTTGGAAAAGAAAGTGAGCAACGGCTTGTTCAGCCGCTGAAAGAACTATCAGATATCATTTTTGATCCAACGCGGCTTGGTGGCCTTAGCTACAACTTCCAGTTATTCAAGAATGCAGTGTATGCTGTGAGGGATCACTGGTCAACGGATGCCTGGCGGGTACTCCGTGAAATGGAAGAGTGTTTTAGTGCCGGAGAACTGCCTGGACGAAACCGGATGATGAAGGCCCTTGACAATGCGGTTACTTCGATGGTTGCTTTTATTGGTATGAACCGTGAAAGTATCTCCAGGGAGCAGGGATGGATCCTCCTTGATGCAGGTCGTAAAACAGAGCAAAGCCTCCTGCTGGTTAACATGCTAAAGCATACACTCGTGGTAAAAAGGGATGAACAGGCAGATTATAACATGATGGAAGCTGTATTGAAAAGCAACGAATGCATGGTGAACTACCGGTATAAATACCGCGCGCACCTCCAGTTGTCGCTGGTGCTTGACCTGATGCTATTTGATGACTGCAATCCGCGTTCGCTGGTCTACCAGCTGGACCGGCTGAAGGCCTATCTTTCGCAACTGCCAAAAAACAGGAAGGATAATACGCTTGCAGAGCATGAGCGCCTGATGCTGGAAGCCTATACGTACCTGAAATTATCTACTATTGATGATCTCGTTCAGCGGGGGAAAGATTCATCACGGCACGCGCAACTGGAGGATTTCCTGGTAAAAATGCAAAAACTGCTTTCGGCCATACAGGCGATCGTATCCAAAACTTATTTTAAACACGCACAGGCGCAAAAACAGTTGTTTACGCTGGATAATATCTGAAGATGGACTACGAAGTAATACATACGACTGAATACCTGTACGAGGACAGCACCAGCCTTTGTCACAATATTGCGCGGCTGATGCCCAGGTCCACGTCGACCCAGTTTTGCAAAAAGACCAACGTGCGTATTTCGCCACATCCGGACGTGGTCAATGAATACCTGGATTTCTTTGGTAATAAGACATTGTATTTCGCTATCCAGCAGGAGCACAGGAAACTGACTGTAACAGTGCAGTCTGTCATCGTAAAAGACAATGCAGCACCTAAAATTGATTTCAACCGCGAAATAACCTGGGAAGAGGCCAGCGCCCTCCTCCATGAACAGCGCCCGGAATACCTTGATGCCCGCCAGTACGTCCCTGAAACCCCGATGACCGCGATAACAGGTCCCATCAGGGATTACGCAATCCCATCGTTTACGCCGGGCCGTTCACTCTTTGATGCAGTCAATGATCTCATGCAGCGCATTTTTGTGGAATTTGAATTTAAGGCTGGATTTACTGCCATAGCGACGCCCCTCGAAGCAGTGATGCAACTGCGCAAGGGAGTATGCCAGGATTTTGCGCATCTTGCCATTGCCTGCATCCGTTCGATGGGCCTCGCGGCCAGGTATGTAAGCGGATATATAGAAACGTTAGCGCCTCCCGGGAAAGAAAAGCTGGCTGGCGTTGACGCATCGCACGCCTGGTTTTCGGTTTTTATTCCAGGCAGCGGCTGGGCGGATTTTGATCCCACCAACAACCAGCGGCCCGCCGAGCGCCACCTGACCATCGGGTGGGGAAGGGACTATGCTGATATTTCTCCCCTGAAAGGGGTTATCATGAGCAGCGGCCGACATAAATTAGCTGTCTCGGTGGATGTAAGGAGAATTTCAAAGCCTGCCTGACAACCCGGTGAGCAGGCAGGCCAAATCCTAACGAGATTTATCTGCAGTAACACCTGCGTTTTCCTGTCTTTAATGCTCTTTTTTTGAAATCAGCTGGTGGATGAACTTCATTTTGTCTTTCACAAGCGGTGTTATCAGGAAAGGATAAAGGTCCCCGAGTCCCATGCTGCGGTTCAGGCTGTTCATGGCAAACGTGAGCGGCAGCCACTGGTTGATTAATGAATCAAAATCCTGGGCCTGGTAAGGGTCTTTTTTTATTTCTGCTTTTAATTTGGAAGATTCCGTCGTTTCAATTTTTATCCCGAAAGAATAAGCGGTTTCCAGGGTATCAGCAATATGCATGTAATGCGCCCAGGTCTCTGCCCAGTCCTCCCATGGATGCGTGGCAGCATAGGCACTGATGTAATTCGGATCCGGTGCCGTGGATGCATCCTGCCCGTAATGTGTTTTCAGCGACTGTGCATAGTCGATTCTTTCGTCGCCAAACAAGGCACGAAAGCTTTCTATTTTATCTGTCCCTGCGATAAGGCGGTCCCAGTAATAATGCGCTATTTCGTGACGGAAGTGACCCAGCAACGTGCGGTAAACCTCGTTCATTAATTTTCGGGCAGTCTCCCGCTCAATATCATCTGCCTCCGAGATATTGATGGTAATAATCCCGTTTTGATGCCCGGTGAGCACTCGTTCACCGCCCGAACGGTCACTGTCAGCAATAAAATCAAAAGCAAGTCCTTTTTCTTCATCTTTTGTCTTACTGACAACGGGCAGTTGCATGCGAAGCAGCGAATAGACCAGGCGGTGCTTGGCCGTCTCAATATTTTGCCACCTTTCCATGTAGTCAGCCCTGTCAATATCAGGTATCGTGCGGTTGAGCTCGCAGGCCTTACAATAGGTGGAATCATTGTTTTCGGCCACGAGCCAGTTGCATACACCAAAGCGAAAATTGTCGCAGTACCGGTATTTCCTTTTTGATTTTTTCCCCTGGGCGCTGAATCGATTATTTTCTTCCGGGTTTAGTGTAAGTAATTGGAGGGATTCATGGTCAAAGCCAAGCGGGCTGCTACATTTTTCACAAACCGTGTTTTCAAAGTATATTAACTGGCCGCACCGGGAACATTTAAAAAGTTTCATAATTATCCAGTTTGAAGCAAATGTTTTGCCAGTTGCAGCCAGGCTCGTTTTGCATTGGCATGATTTTAATCGGTGCTAGGGTCCCATTCCTGTTCATTGGTAGAGTTCTCCGTTCAGGTATTTTAAGCCGGAGTCAACGACTACGGTTACGATTTTCTTTCCTGGCCCGATGATCTTTGCCCGTTGAATGGCAGCCCAGACATTGGCCCCCGATGTCGTGCCCCCAAATACTCCTTCGGTGCGGGCAAGCAGCCTTGCAGTCTGCATCGCATCTTCATCTTTTACGGAGATGATTTCGTCTGCCAGGTCCAGCCGGCAGATCGAAGGAACAAATCCTGACCCGATTCCCTCCAGTTTATGCTTGCCTGTTTTATCGCCCCCGGACAGTGCCCTGACATAGTATGGCTCAATGGCAATGCAGCGGATCGAAGGGATTTCCTTTTTAAGCACTTCCGCATTGCCGGAAAAACAGCCACCGGTCCCGACGCCCATTATGAATTCATCAATACCGCTGCCGAGTGCGCTGATGATCTCCCTCGCCATGTTGTGGTAGGCGTTGCGGTTGTCAATATTATTGAACTGGTCGGTCCAGAAAGTGTTGGGTGCCTTACTTAATTCCCTCGCGCGCTCGATAAGGGAAGCTATCAGCGCGGCGGTTATCTTTCCATCCGGACTTGGGACCAGGTCGAGCCGCGCGCCAAAGGCCTTCATTGTTTTCAATTTTTCTTCTGCAAACGCATTGGAGGAAACAAAATGTGCCTGGTATCCTTTTGTAGCGCATACCATGGCCAGTGAGCTTCCTGTACTGCCGCCGGTGTATTCGACCACTGTTCCGCCTGCTTTAAGCGCACCCGACCTTTCTGCACCTTCAATCATGGCCAGCGCCATCCGGTCTTTCATGATCCCGGTTGGGTTCGCGCCTTCATACTTCACATAGATTTCCGCGGAACCTGGCGCTGTTATTTTTTCAAGTTTGATCAGGGGAGTGTTACCGATTGCCAGCATATTTACATTTTTTAGCCGGTGCAACTTATTAATTTCCGGCTGAAGCGCATGAGGTAAATTCAGCCGGCACCGGTTTGTGCAGGAACCTGCCGCACAAATTCTTGTTGCCTCAAAACGGCCTAAGTTTCATAAATTAGTATCACAATTTTCATCAATGGCTGAAACTAACGCAACTATTCTTATCCCTGATATCAGTGGGTTTACCCAGTTCATGACAACCACGGAACTAAACCACAGTTCCCACGCCATCAATATGCTGATTGATTCCATGGTAAAATCAATTGAAGAGGAGTACGAGGTCTCGGAAATTGAGGGGGACGCGGTCCTGCTGATCCGGAAAGGAGCGCCACCTTCCAAAAAGCAGATACTGGATACCTGCATGCAGATTTTCAATGATTTTCATTTTCAGCGTATGTGGATGCAGCAACATGCCGTATGCCCCTGCGGCGCCTGCCAGGCGATTATTGATCTCACCCTGAAATTTGTCGTGCATCACGGGCCGCTGGCAGAAATAAAAGTGGGACGCTTTGTAAAGCAGTCGGGCACGGAGATGATTGTCGCGCATCGCCTGCTTAAGAACAGTATTGACAGCAATGAATACCTGCTGATGACAGACAAATTATTGCAGCAGTTTCCTGATTCACCGGAGACCTTTGAACTGGAATGGAAAAGTTCTTCGGAAGACTATGCGTCGATAGGGAAAGTGGAATACCAGTACGCGCTGCTGAACGAAGCCCGGAAAAAAATACCGGAGCCACCGCCTCCCCAGAACAATTACCGCAACGACAATACATCATACCTTGAATTGTCCATAGCAGCAGGTTACCGCGACGTGTATATGGTGCTGACGAATATCCCGGGCAGGCCGCAATGGCAGCCTGGCCTAAAAACGGTGGAGCAAAGCATGCCGGGCGTATTCGTGGGCAGCATTCACTACTGCACGTTTGATACATATACTTCGACGGTTTCACCGTTGCGCATGACTTTATCGGAGGATGCCATTTTGTGGGCTGAAAGTTGCCGGATTGAATTGACCAATTACCAGCTTGTTTACGAATTTGTCTTTAAAAAGGACACAGAAAATACGAGCCTGCTTTCCTGCCGCTTCCTGCATACGGACGAGGCCCCGCTGCCGGCAGAAATGATGGAATCGCTATCCAGCCAGCTAAAGCAAATGGCTGCCAGTTTGAAAGAATACTGCGAGAGAATGGAAGTGTCAATGTTTGAACCCATCCTCACAGGCGCATAATAGCACTTGTTCTTTTGCAAAGGCGAATATGCACAAGTCCGGGCCGCCGTGTTCATTTATATCATGTATGCACCTGGCATGCCTCCAGCACGTTACCATCAGGGTCATAGAAAAAGAAGTAGTTGACATGATCGTCTGCGATCAAATCTCCCACTGAAACCTTTTTTTCCTGCAACTGCGCCCTGAGGGCTGCTGCATCCGGGGTCTTGAAAATCGGGTAGCTGGCTGTATCCGCGGCGAATGCCAATTTTTCCCCTGTCTGCCATAAAGTGAGGCTGGTAGGACTATTGGTGTCAAGCACGACAAGCTTTAATTTTTCATCGTACCAAATCGAAGGAAGGCCAAGGTTGGTCTCGTACCAGGCCCTCGATACAGCAATGTCGCTGACCCTAATAATGACCGTGTCAATGCCCTGCAGCAGGTTTGTTTCCATTGTTTCCATCGTCTTTAATTGTTGACAATATAAGATCAATGTTCGTAAACAGGCCTATGGGCATCGTTTGGTTGTATAAATTGAGCGAAATTAATGTTCCCGGTATCGGGAAAGGAAATTTAACGACTCCTTAAATCTCTCGAGTTGTAAATTCCGGAGTAATTGATCCATATGAACTAGGCCATAGGTTATTTTTGGTTCATTGGCTGCGAGGCTGATCCTGCCATTCCAGACATCATCATGAAATTCCCGGAAGCCCGGCCTCGGCCTGGACGGGTCTACAGGCTTGCCGGTGGATCCAATCAACAGGAAGATGGAAAAGTAAAACATGTGGATGATCTGCCGCATGAGAAAAAAGCGCGCAAGCTGGTATTCACTGGCAGCTTTTCCAAAATACCTTTCAAGGTATATTGCTTCGTCCTGCTCATCACGTAAAACAAAATTAGCTACCACGACAAGGTCGACATTCCGGTCGTTTAGAAAAGCGGCTTCCAGATCCACCAGCCAGGGCCTTTTGCCATCAGAAATGATATTTTCCGGTTTGAGATCGTTATGACAGGAAACCATGTCTTCGTCCCGGATGGCATAAACCTTCCTGATGCGTGCGTAGGATTCAAAAAGTTTTTCGGTAATGTTTCCAGGCAGGATCCTGGCATCCCGGAACCGGTTAATAAAAATGTCAGCAGACTCCAGGTAATTTCTTCTTCTTGGGAAAGGCGGCAGGGAATGCATATTCCTTAGCAACTCTGCCATCTTATCTCTTGCTGTGTCCAGGTCAAAAGGATGAGCTGCTACAAAACCGGTAATTGAAATTTTGTCTTCAATACTGGTATAGTGTACCCGAGGAGCAATCCCGCCCCCTGCTGCAATTGCCATACAGGTGAACTGGTGAGTCGGGTCACTTAAGGCATCGTTATTCGTTATTATTTTCAACAGGTACGGAGTGCCACTCACCACAACCTGGAAAACGAGGGCGGTTGAAAGGCCGGTGGTTAGTGGTGTTATGGTTTCCCATTCAGTTATTCCGAACGCAGCATGCAATGCTTTTTTAACGGGGGCCTGGTAGGTTGCAGGAATCATAAGAAGCGATTTTTAAGCAGGATTGAAACCAAATGTATTTATTGGTTGATGTTTTTTATCGCTTTATGAACTTTATTTTTAGGGGCGAACTTTTTTAGTAATAGATGTGTTAACCAGTTATTTGGCTCCCATTTTAAACAACCCATACTTTATTGTAATACCATTAATTCCTCTTCCAGAATTTCCTTAAATCCAGCGTAGCAGGGTATTCACTACTGATCTCCGGCGGGGGCACGTCTATGGAATAAGGCAGGCGCCCTTCTTCGATGTAATGCTGGACAATAGAAAGCAAGGGACGCGGCCGGAGCGTTTCCTGGGTGTGCCCGTGATCCCAAAAGCGGGTATGGCGACGGGACTCAGCCTCATAGCTGTTGATGGGAAATGTATCATAGCTTCTGCCCCCGGGATGAGAGACATGGTAGGTGCATCCTCCAATGGAACGGCTGTTCCAGGTATCAACGATGTCAAATACAAGCGGGCTGTCGACGCCAACAGTCGGGTGAAGCGCAGACGGGGGTTGCCAGGCGCGGTAGCGGACACCACAAACATATTCTCCCTTAGTTTCCGTTTCTTTCAGCGGCACCCTGCAACCGTTGCAAAGGAGTACGTAACGTGATCCGTTCATGCCGCTGAGCTTCACCTGTACCCTTTCAACCGAGGAGTCTACAAAGCGGGCGGTGCCGGAACTGGACATTTCCTCGCCGAGGACGTGCCAGGGCTCAATGCCCATACGTATTTCCATTTCAATGTCCTGCAGCTTCACTGTTCCGTAGCGCGCGAAGCGAAATTCAAAGAATGAGTCAAACCATTCGGGCCGGAAAGGATAACCCGCGTCATTGAGATAATCCACCACTTCTTTTATGTCCTGTCGTACATAATAAGGAAGCATGAATTTATCATGCAGTTCAGTTCCCCAGCGGACCAGTTTTTGGGTATAGGGTTTTTTCCAAAAGGCGGCAATGAGCGCCCGCAGCAACAGCATTTGCAGTAAGCTCATTTCCTTATGAGGTGGCATATCGAACGCGCGAAACTCCAGGATGCCCAGCCTGCCGGACGAAGTATCGGGGGAGTAAAGTTTATCAATGCAAAATTCCGAGCGGTGTGTATTACCGGTAATATCGGTAAGCAGGTGACGAAAAATCCTGTCCGTTAGCCAGAAGGGGATATATCCGTTCTCAGGCACCTGGTCAAAAGCGATTTCCATTTCATAGAGTTTTTCATCCCGCCCTTCGTCGATGCGCGGGGCCTGGCTGGTCGGACCAATAAATGAACCGGCGAATAAATATGAAAGGCCCGGATGATGCTGCCAGAAGCTGAGGAGGCTTCGTAATAAATCGGGTCTGCGCAACAACGGGCTATCGGCAGGTTTGGCGCCCCCAATGGTGATGTGATTGCCGCCACCGGTGCCGGTATGCCTGCCATCGAGCATGAACTTTTCCGTGCCCAGCCTGGAAAGATGGGCCTGGTCGTAGAGCGTACCGATGGTGTGTTTTAATTCCTTCCAGCTACCGGAAGGCTGGATATTTACTTCAATGACACCCGGGTCCGGCGATACAACCAGCCGTTCCACCCGGTAATCCCTGGGAGGTTCGTATCCTTCGATACGGACAGGTATGTTCAATTTGGATGCAGTGGCTTCAATGGAAGCAATAAGATCCAGGTAGTGTTCCAGGAAATGAACTGGCGGAATGAAAATATGAATGATCCCATCGCGCTCTTCCACGCAAAGGGCCGTCTTGATGGTAGGTACTTCAAAAAGTAATTCCCTGGGAGCTTCTGTTTCGTTCCCTTTTTTGATTGACAACGCAGGTGTCCTCGGTCCCGCAAAGCGATCGTAATGTTTATCAGCAAAAATATCCGTTTCACGTTGCTGTTTAAGCCGGAGATGCGGCAGCCCGCTGTCATCCACCAGTCCATAGCGGTTGTGTATGGTCTCATGGTAGTCATCCAGTTCGGGCAATTCATCAAAGAGGCTTTGGTCTTCCTCTACCTCGGTCTTTGCAGTGGCAGTCATCGGCAGGGATTCCAGCGGCAGGCGCAAACCTATCGGTGAATTGCCAGGAACCAGGAAAAGATAGTTTCTTCGGAATTCCCATTTACAGCTAAGCCATTTATTGTTCCAGTGGTTCCACTGGATGGGTAAAACATAACCGGCCGGACTGTTCAGCCCCTTATCGAGTAGTTGGGAAAGCGTCCTTCTTTCTATTGCATCCTTCAGGTTTGTTTTAAGCGGGTCCAGGTTTGCGGGCAATTTTCCTTCTGTCCATAGGAAATAAAATACGTCTTCGTATGCGGGACTTACATTTTCGATACTGACGGCAAGATGTTTGGCGAGTTCATATGCGAACCGCTCCGCGTCCTGCACGGTATAAGTCTTCCAGGTTTTTTCATGTGCAATCAGGTGTCTGTCTTTCCAGATCGGGTATCCGTCCTTTCGCCAGTAAAGTCCGTACTGCCAGCGGGGAAGTGGTTCACCTGGGTACCATTTGCCCTGTCCGTAATGGATCATGCCGCTGGGACCAAATTGTTCACGAAGCCGGAAAATCAGGTCATGCGAAAGAATCCTCTTTTCTTTTCCATCAGCCGCGGTATTCCACTGCGCGGATTCCATATCATCAATGGATACAAAAGTGGGTTCCCCGCCCATGGTCATTCGCACGTCCCCTTTTTGAAGGTCTTCATCGACCAGGTATCCAATAGCATTAATGGAAGCCCACTGTTCCCCGGTGAAAGGTTTGGTCACACGCGGATCTTCGTGGATGCGTGAAACTACATTTTCAAAGGCAAAGGTTGTCTCACATACATCGGTCGCACCTACAACGGGTGCTGCACTGACATAGTCAGGTGTGCATGCAAGCGGTATATGTCCTTCGCCGGCAAATAACCCGGACGTGGGATCCAGTCCAATCCATCCTGCGCCCGGGATATATACTTCGGTCCATGCATGCAAATCCGTAAAGTCAGCTTCGGGCCCTGAAGGGCCGTCCAGCGATTTGACATCTGCTGTGAGTTGTACGAGGTATCCTGATACAAACCGCGCAGCCAGCCCAAGCTGTCTTAAAATCTGAACCATCAGCCACGCTGAATCGCGGCAGGAACCGAGCGCCTTTCCGATTGTTTCCTCGCAGGACTGAACGCCTGCTTCCATGCGGATGGAGTATGCGATGTCTTTATTGAGGCGCTGATTGATATACACCAGGAAGTCGACAATCTTTTTTTTGCTTTTGTCAACGGTTGAGAGCCACCCGGTAAGCAGCGGGCCGCTTTCTTTTATTTCTAAATACGGCATTAGTTCCTTTGCCAGCTGACCCTTGTAGGCGAAAGGAAATTCTTCCGCATATTCTTCAACAAAAAAGTCGAAAGGATTGATGACTATCATGTCCGCAATCAGCTCCACATCAATAACGAGTTCTTGCGTCTTTTCCGGGAATACCACACGGGCCTGGTAGTTACCAAAAGGATCCTGCTGCCAGTTGATAAAATGATCCTTTGGCGTGAGTTTGAACGAGTATGCCTCAATGGGTGTTCTTGAGTGCACTGCGGGACGTAAACGGAAAACGTGCGGCGACAGGGAAACAGGCCTGTCGTAACGATAGGAAGTCTTATGCTTGATTGCTACCCGGATTGCCATATGAGTTGGTTAAGTATGGGGCAAGGCAACCGGTAATTTTAAAATTAGGGGCAATTTCTGAATCTGCAAAATACATTGTTGAGGTTTCTGGTTTGTTCCAGCGAACGCTGCGAAGAGGGGTTATGCTTCACCTTGCTTCAATTTCCGCCAATTATATAAGTAAATTTGGCGGGAATTGCCTAATTTTATGTCATTACCGCCAATTAGGATGTTATTAATGGCGGGAAATGACGAAGTTTACACTATTTCCGCCATTTATAGAAATGTAATTGGCGGAAACTGAGTTTTTGGCCTATTTTTATGTATTAATAAACCATGGAACAACTAATTGGACGGGAAAAAGAGGTGGCACAGCTGAAATCGCTTAGTAACAAGGATAAATCCTCTTTTGTTGCCGTATACGGTCGCCGAAGGGTAGGTAAAACATTCCTGATCAGGAATGCATTTCCGGAATTTGATTTCATACTGACCGGCCTGGCAAATGTCAATACGCCAACACAACTGGCAAATTTCGATATCGCCCTGGAAAAATTTGCACCAACCCATACCGGCAGGCCCACTGGTAGCTGGCTGGAGGCTTTTAGCAAACTTGAAAAATTACTCTCAGGAAAAAGTCATAAGAAAAAAATTGTATTCCTTGATGAATTGCCCTGGCTTGACACACCAAAATCCGGATTTCTTCCGGCACTGGAACATTTTTGGAACTCATGGGCCAGTACAAGAGATGATATAATACTTGTCGTCTGCGGTTCGGCAGCAAGTTGGATCGTAAACAAACTTTTGAATAGCAAAGGTGGGCTTCACAACCGTGTTACAGAAAGAATTTCGTTGGTTCCATTCTCTTTGAAAGAATGTGAAACATACTTCAAAAATCGATCAGCGGTCTTTGATCGCTACCAGGTGGTCCTGCTGTATATGGTGATGGGTGGAATTCCATTTTACCTGGAACAGGTAGATCCGCAGGAAAGCGCTGCGCAAAATATCAACAGGCTATGTTTTAGCAGTGATGGCATCCTCCGGACTGAATTCAGTAATCTTTATCATTCACTGTTTCAAAAAGCAGAGAAACATATTTTGATTATTGAAACATTAAGCAGGAAAGCAAAGGGACTTTCCAGGGAGGAACTACTTCAACATTCAAAACTGGCGGATGGGGGCAGCGTCACCCGCCTGCTAAAAGAACTTGAAGAGAGCTATTTCATACGGCACTACTATCCTTTTGGAAAGAAAATAAATAAGGGCCTTTATCAACTGACTGATTTTTATTCACTTTTTTACCTCAGGTGGATACGAGGGAACGAAGATGGCGACGAGAATGCCTGGTTGAATCAACTCAATAGTCCCCGACAATATACCTGGGCCGGATATGCTTTTGAACAGGTGTGCCTTGCGCATGTTCGTCAGATCAAGCAGGCGTTAGGGATTGCGGGTGTTTCGGCTGCAACTTCTTCATGGATTGGCAGGGGGAACAGTGAGCGTGCCCAGGTAGACCTGGTGATCGATCGGGCGGATCATATTATTAATATGTGCGAAATGAAGTTTTCAACCGGCCAATTTTCGATTACAAAAAGTTATGCGGAAGAATTAAAGAGAAAACTTAGGATTTTCCAGGAACAGTCAGGAACCAGGAAAAGCGTGGCGCTTACATTGATCACCAGCTACGGGTTGATTAAAAACCAGTATTCCACATCGCTGGTCCAAAAGGAACTTACAATGGACGACCTGTTCTAAAATGAAGTAACAAAAAAGCCTGCTCAAATTTGCAGGCTCTCCTAAATAAGATCAATCGCAGGGATCAGGAAAGTTTCATCATAATTCCGACCATTTTGTACACTACAATCAGGACAGAAATTCCAAGAATCAGGCATGCGTCGATTACATGACGCTTTTCGATTTTCTTCAAAAAGTTCATAGGGTTTGTAATTTTTACGGTGCGCCAAAATATTCAATTGTTTTAATAAATCAAAGCATTATGCGCAGTTCAATATTGTCCCGTCACAGGCATTTTTTTTAGCGCCTGAGCATCAGGAGAAAAGGCGATTAAAATAATTATCAGGATGTTGCAAACTGCGGTTATAGGCCCCGTGCAGCGATTACTTTAGGGCGTTTCTTCATGGGCTTTGGTGGGTTTCTTGCCGGTCAGGGCGGCGTCATTAAGATTAAAAAATGGCAAGATTTCAGGCGAGGTGAGCCTGAACGGGCTATTTTTCTCTTCCAAGGAAAAGGACCTTCCTAGCGAAACTACCAAGATTTACCCACCAAGTGGTCAAAATTTACCCATGACGTGGTTAAATTTTACCCGCAAAATTTGGATTTTGCCTAAGAAAAGTATAATATTGTTTTATGTATCAAAGATTTATAGTGAAACCTATCACCGAAGCCCTGGTTGATACGCCTGTAATTCTTGTAAATGGCGCCAGGCAAACTGGCAAAAGCACGCTTTGTAGCCAACTAGTTGCGGACGGTGCTTTTACAGGCCAGGTTGTGACCATGGATGATCCGGCGGTGCTCAATTCAGCACAAGCTGATCCACTTGGCTTTCTTAAGAACCTGGGCGATCACGTGATCATTGATGAAGTTCAAAGAGCGCCCGAACTGTTTTTAAGTATTAAAAAACTGGTGGATGAAAACAGGAAAGAAAGGCGACTCATCCTGACGGGCTCAGCAGATGTAATGAATTTGCCAAAAGTTGGGGATTCCCTGGCGGGGAGAATTGAAATACACAATTTGTGGCCGCTATCGCAATCTGAAATTGCCGGCAGGGAATCCAGTTTTCTGACGACCCTTGTCTCCCAAGAAAAACGGTTTGGTAATTTCAAAACCAATTGGAAGGAAATTGTCGACAATATAGCGGCAGGTGGTTATCCTGAAGTTTTGGCGCGACAAACCGAAGCCCGTCGTGCAAAGTGGTTTGAATCTTATATGATTTCGGTGCTGCAAAAAGATATTAGAGAACTCTCAAATATAGAAGGACTCACCCAGATCCCGAATATATTGCAGCTGGTTGCCACAAGGGTGGCAAGAACAATTAACCTGTCGGATATTGCCCGGATTGCCGGCGTGAAGAACACGACCCTTCAACGATACATGGCCCTACTTGAGCACGTCTTCTTAATCGTAAAAATTCCGGCGTGGACGCCGAATGCAGAAGGTCAATTTGTCAAATCGCCTAAAATATTCCTGAATGACACCGGCTTGCTCTGCCATTTGCGCGGGGAAGGGATTGAAAGCTTAATTGCAAACCGAATTACTGCTGGTATATTTCTTGAAAATTTCATTTCAATGGAGATAATCAAACAGATAAGCTGGTCAGGATTATTCTTAAAACCTTATCATTTCAGCATTCATGGAGGCGGTGAGGTTGACCTGGTCCTTGAAGACAGGAAAAGAAATATTTACGGAATAGAAATTAAGTCAACTGCCTCAGTGAACCAGGACGATTTCAAAGGATTATTACGTTTAGCCGATATGGCTGGAAAAAGGTTTCAAAAAGGAATAGTGCTCTATTCCGGCGACCTAACACTGGGAGGGTTTGGTGGAGAGAACCTATATGCTGTCCCAATACCAGCCCTCTGGTCAAGTTAATTCAACCCCAATAACATAAAAAAGGCCCGCATTGGTAAGCGGGCCTTTGATTAAATATCGCGAATAAATAATTAATAGCGGTAATGCTCAGCTTTGAAGGGGCCGGACTTGCTGATGCCCAGGTAAGAAGCCTGCGCGTCTGTCAGTTCATCCAGCTGCACACCGATTTTAGCCAGGTGCAGGCGGGCAACTTTCTCATCCAGGTGCTTGGGGAGGACATATACCTTGTTCTCGTAGCTCTTATGGTTGGTCCAAAGTTCAATCTGCGCCAGGGTCTGGTTACTGAAAGAGTTACTCATTACAAATGAAGGGTGACCAGTAGCACAGCCCAGGTTAACCAGGCGGCCTTCTGCAAGAATGATCACGTCGTGGCCATCAACATTATAGATGTCAACCTGTGGTTTGATGGTATCCTTGGTATCCCCATAATTTTGGTTTAACCAGGCAATATCAATTTCAATATCAAAGTGACCGATATTACAAACGATGACTTTGTCTTTCATCAGTTTGAAATGATCACCGCGGATCAAATCCCGGCAGCCTGAAGCCGTTACCACGATATCAGCTTCTTTAACAGCATCGATCATTTTCTTCACTTCAAAACCGTCCATTGCTGCCTGCAATGCGCAGATAGGATCGATTTCAGTCACGATAACGCGGCAGCCGGCACCTGCAAGCGATGCAGCAGAACCTTTACCCACATCACCATAACCCCCGACAACTGCCACTTTACCAGCAAGCATCACATCTGTCGCGCGGCGGATAGAATCTACGAGCGATTCTTTACAACCGTATTTGTTATCGAATTTTGATTTTGTAACGGAATCGTTCACGTTAATGGCGGGCATGGGAAGCGTTCCTTTGGCAACACGCTCATAAAGGCGGTGAACTCCTGTTGTTGTTTCTTCAGAAATACCTTTTACATGCTGCACGAGTTCAGGATAGGTATCAAGGACCATATTAGTAAGATCCCCACCGTCATCCAAAATCATATTCAGCGGGCGGTCCTTGCCGCCAAAGAACAGTGTTTGTTCAATGCACCAGTCAGCTTCTTCTTGGGTCTGGCCTTTCCAGGCAAAAACACCGATACCCGCTGCGGCGATGGCAGCAGCAGCATGGTCCTGGGTGGAAAATATGTTACAGGAACTCCATTTGACTTCAGCACCCAGGGCAACCAGGGTTTCAATCAGCACGGCAGTCTGGATAGTCATGTGCAGGCAACCTGCAACTCTCGCACCCTTTAGTGGCTGGCTGGGACCATACTCTTTACGGATGGACATCAGGCCGGGCATTTCCGCTTCGGCGAGTCTTATTTCTTTGCGGCCCCACTCAGCGAGGCTGATATCTGCAACTTTATAGGGCAGGCTAAAATCAATGGATTTTGTAACTGTTGACATATTTTGTTTTTTATTCGGCGGCAAAGGTACAGTATAGCCGCATAAATGCCTAATGCTTATCGGTATTGTGAATAAGATGGGGCACGGATTCCAGGGACTTCAAAATGGACAGTTTTGCCGTTTTAATCCTTTGAAATACAAGGGACACCGGAAACGGTTACGACGGGGTGCCAGTCAGGGCTAGACGCCGGCCAGCCACGCGGGCCATAGTTTATACCTTATACGTCCGATCATATATTATCTTTAAGGGCCTAAAAGGTATGTGACATGTTTACTTATGATACCGTTTCGGCCGCGGTAAACGGCCTGAAGGAAAGAGGATACACGCAGGATTTCAACCTTTCAGAGAACTGCATCGTCTGTAACCAGGATAAATTCAACCCGGAAGATTTTGAGATAACGGAAGTATACCGTTTTGAAGGTAACACCGACCCCGCCGATGAAGCGGTGGTCTATGCTATCGAAAGTAACAGGGGGCACAAGGGTGTGCTGGTGAATGGTTACGGGATTTCTGCAGAAGGCATGAGTGCGGATATGGCGAAGAAACTGGCATTGCATCATTAATTAATCATAAATGAAATCAGCTTTTAGTGTTTTCCTTATCTTTTTTTTATATCAGGCCTCATCAGCACAACTAAAAAGACCGCTCCCTCCCCAGAAAAAAATCCATTCGCTCCGGCTGGCTTGCCCGGTCCCATGCGCAGTGGTGGAAACGCCTTCCAGCCAGGGCTATGGATATAAAGGCGACGTGAAAGTCATTCTGAAAAATGTCAGCGACAGCCTGTTTCTTTCCCCTGTTGAAGGAAAGGTGGATTTGGTAACGCTTAATGCCGAGGGGAAATACGATATTGTCATGCACTACTTCAACTACAATATCTGGTTCACTGGTATTGCTGAATCGCTGGTAAAGAAAAACGATATACTTAAAATCGGTCAGCCCGTTGGAAGGATTCAGCCGGGCGATGACGTGGAACTGCTGCTGTTTGACGATGAAGACCCGGTGGACCCCAGGAAATTTTTGGATTGCACCGATCCCGGGATCCGGAAATAACCTGCAATAGGAATATATTGGCTCAATTTGCTTTCCCGGGAAGGGTCACAATTTCTTTTCCATGATATAGTCGTTCATCTGGTAGCCATTACCAATATCAAAGTCCGCTTCTTCAATAATTTCAAAACCGAGTTTTGAATAAAAATGCTGTGCCGGGTTATCCCGCTTCACCTGCAGTTGCAGGGAGCTGGCGCCCCGGGGCTTTATTTCCCGGATAATATGTTCAAGGGTCAGCCTGCCCGTGCCTTTGCCCTGCTGGGTTTTTAAGATATAGAGCTTATGCAATTTATATATACCGGGTTTTATCTCCTGGTAGGACGCAAAACCCACGGGGAGCTGGTCGTCATACACAATTACGAACTCCGCGCCTTCCGCCATCTGTTTTTCCAGTGAAGCAGGACTATACATCATGTCAAGCATGTATTCCAGCTGGTCAGGCGAGAGCAGTCCCTCATAGGTCTGCGGCCAGATTGCAAAAGTGAGCTCGCGGATCATCGGGATGTCAGTTACAAGGGCATTTCTTACACTAAACACGGCTACCGGGATTATGGGCATTATGGGATAACAAATGATGCTGGCGGATAAGTTTCTTGCTTAGCCGTACTGCAATAATAAAGGAGACAATAGCGCCTACAAACAGGAGGCTGTCTGAAATATAGGGGTCAAGTTCCGGCGTATGCTGCAGGAACAGCAGGAAGTCAAATGTGCCGTGAAAAAAGGTAGCCAGGAAAACCCCCGTGAAGAGCAGGGAGGAACTGCGCTGCGGGACGAATTTGGCAAGGCCCACATAATAGCCCATCAAAACACCAAATGTTGCGTGGGCGGGAACACTCAGGAACATCCTGAGCAGGGCTGTGCCGTAACCATGCTGCATGACGTATGCAATGTTTTCAAGGGTAGCAAAGCCCATGCTTACGATCACACCATATACGATGCCATCCAGGGGTTCATCAAAACTTTTCTTGGGGAAGGCGTAAAATCGCAGTACGATGAATTTGCTTAACTCTTCGGTAAATGCGACACCGACATATGCCATGACGGCGGTAGAACTAATGCTGCCGTTAAAAAAAGGCATGATGCCCTGTTCAACCAGTGCAGCAGGTATAATCATCAAGGCGCCGAGGCCAAAGCTTACCAGCAGGTTCAGTTTCGGCTCACGGTTGTACATGTCTTTATAAAAGATGTAAAAACATATCACCAGCCCGGGAGCGATAGCAAGCGCAAGTAATGTCATCAGCTGCTTTTGTACTGAAGATAGGAAAGATTCCTGTTTGTTATTTGCCCGGCATTGCCATGCCGGACTTTTTTGTATTGCAACCGGCTTAGTCCTGCAGGTTGAAGCAGCTGTTCTTTTCTTCCTGTCAGGATTTTAATACTTCGTAGCCAACCGTAATGAGCCCGGTTGAGTAGGTGTTGGTTTCGATAAGTTTCAGCGGCGTGCGCTGGTTGATATGGCTGAACAATGGTTTTCCGGCGCCCAGAATGATAGGGTGGATGGCCATGCTTACTTCATCCACCAGTCCTTCATTGAACAGCGAAGTGGTGAGTGAGGCGCCACCAAACAGCCATATATCCTTCCCGGGTTCTTGTTTTATTTGATCCACTTCTTTCCTGATATCACCTTTGACGATAATTGCGCCTTCCTTGACCCTGTCCAGCGTATTGGTGAATACGTACTCTTTCACCTTTGGCATCCAGCTGTTGTCCATACCTTCCATGCCCAGGGACATTTCATAACTTTTCCTTCCGATAAATACCGCGTCAATCCTTTTAAAAAACGCGGACATCCCATAGTCCTGGTCAGTGAAACACCAGTCGTATTCGCCGTTTGGCCCTTCAATATATCCGTCGGCACTGACTGCGACGCTCAAAATAATTTTTCTCATATCTTATGATTTTAACTGCAAAGTTGTTTTAAGGCATTTTATCCAAATTGTAAAAACCGGACATTTTTTATGAAGGGGTTCAATAGAGCACATTGCCCAGGGTGAGAAGTTCCCCCGGAGAAAAACCAGCGTATTGCTGGTAATCATGAACAAAATGCGCCTGGTCGTAATAACCGCTTTCATAAGCTATTTCAGTAAGGCTCATGGGCGGGTATTTCCTTAAATGCGCCAGCGAATGAATAAAGCGGCTCACCTTTGTAAATTCCTTCGGTGAAAGCCCGACATAACTATTAAAATGCCTGTTAAGTTGTCTTTCACTCAGGTTAGCGTGCTGCGATAAGTCACGTACCGACAGCTGGCCCTTATAGAAGTGAATTTGACCAAGGCAATAACGCAGCCTGCCAGCTTCTCTTTTTTCACTAGCGTATAACTTTTCCAGGAGAAACTGTTGTATGATAAGTACGCGATCGGAGTTCGTCCGGGCAGTGCCGACTTTTTCTTCAAGCGCTGCCGCATCCTCCCAGCACGCTCCAAGCGGAATTACCTCGTTGCTTATTTCACTCATCGGCATGGAAAAGAAACGATATGCCTGTCCCGGGTAAAAACAGACAGCGATACAGCCGGTGCCCGGCTGCATTTGCACATCCATATATTGACTCATGCGGCTGACAAGGAAACTGCCCCGGTGGCCTTCTCCTGTTTTCCCGGGTATTGTTGCAAGCGGGGCGCGGCTGTAGTTCACAAAAAGTTCAATGCGGGTATCAGGCAGTACCCTGAATGAGGGACAATAAGCGGTCCCGGGTTCTACTTCCATCGAACAGATATCCCTTACGTAAGGCTGTAAGAAGGGATCGATATCGAATAACTGCATGCGCACTATCAAATTTAATAATTGCCATGCAGCATTCTAGTAATAGCTGCTGTATAACAGGAAATATTTCTTTCTGCGTATCTTAACTTAAAATAGGCAGGGCAATGTACAGGTTTATGATTTTGGTTGCAGGGATGGCGGTATCGCTGGGAGGCAATACGCAGCAATTTGGCGGTACACCTCCATCTGTGAAGTGGAAACAGATCAATACGGATACGGCCCGGGTGATATTTGCTGAAGGCGCTGACAGCGCTGCAAAGGACGTGGCAGCAATCGTCCATGCGCTTGCCTCCAGGCAACCCGCATCACTCGGCGACAAATTGCATAAGATTAATATCGTCTTACAGAACCAGACCACGGTGTCCAACGGTTACGTGGGGCTTGGACCGTTCCGAAGCGAGTACTACCTGACACCGGACCCGAATAGTTTTGACCAGGGCAGTATCCGCTGGAGCGCACAACTGGCGCTCCACGAATACCGGCATGTGATGCAGTATAATAATTTCCGGAACGGTCTAAGCAAACTGATGTATTACCTCTTCGGAGAGGAGGGCCTGCTCCTGGCCATTGACGCCTCAGTTCCTGACTGGTTTTTTGAAGGAGATGCGGTTTACCAGGAAACCATGCAGAGCGGGCAGGGCCGCGGCAGGCTGCCTTTTTTCCTGAATACCTATCGCTCGCTGTGGCTGGAAGGAAAAAAATATTCCTTCATGAAGCTTCGCAATAATTCCTACAAGGACTATGTCCCGACCCATTACAACCTGGGCTACCTGCTCGTTAACTATGGACGGGAAAAATATGGCGATGATTTCTGGAGGAATGTGACCCATGACGCCAGCAGTTTTAAAGGAGTTTTCTACCCGCTCCAGCGGGCTATCAGGAAACATAGCGGGCTCGGGTATAAAACTTTTTACAATAATGCCTTTGACTATTATAAAAAGCAATGGGATGCTACAACTCCTGGGAAAACTACAGGTACCGAGGGAGACCTCCTTTCAAAACCTACGTACAATTATGTTACCAGTTATTTGTTTCCCTACCAGCTCAGCGCTGATTCCCTGTTATACCTGAAGTCCAGTTACCGGCAGCTGCCGACTTTTATGTTGAAAGACAAAAACGGGGAACACCGCATCGCGCTGAAAAATATTTCCCTGGATAACCAGTATTCCTACCGTGACGGCAAAATAGTCTACGCCTCCTATGAGCGGGACGCGCGGTGGCTCTGGCGCGATTATTCCGTAATAACGTTGCTGGATATCAGGACCGGCGCCCAGGAGAATATTACGCACAGGACAAAATACTTTACGCCTGATCTTTCACCGGGCGGTAAAACGGTTATCGCGGTGCAAAACGACAAGGAAGGAAAAAGCGAATTACATCTGCTTAGCGCGGCAGACGGGGAACTATTGCAGTCCATCAAATCAGCGGAAGTAAAGGTATTCACCGATCCGAAATTTATTGATTCAGCTACCGTTATCGCAGGTACCAGGCTTCTAAATGGCATGATGTCCCTTTCCATGATTGACCTGGCTACTGGAAAAATTGAAAGGCTGACGACGCCTTCTTTCTCGGTGGTAGGATACCCTTGCGTGAGCGGGGGCATGGTTTACTTTACCGCTTCCTATTCCGGTAACGATGATGTATATGCGCTCAGGTTGTCGGACCGGAAGCTTTTCCAGGTCACCTCGGACAGGACCGGGAACTATTACGTGAACGTGGCAGGAGGGAAGGGGATTGTTTCCCATTTTACCGCAGACGGTTACCAGTTAAAAGCGATTGAAACAAGTGCCGCCACGTTGAAAGAAATTGAAGTAAACGGGGAATTGGCCGTACGTTTTCCCCCGGCAGGTGATGGCGTCCTTTCAGACCCGGGCGCCATGCAAAGAAGGTTTTCAACCAGGCGTTACAGCAAGGCCACCAACCCTTTTAATTTTCATAGCTGGAGGCCTTACTACGAGGATCCTGATTTTACTTTTACCCTCTACGGGGAAAACATACTCAACACCGTGCGTACGGAAATCTATTATCATTATAACCAGGATGAAAAAACCAGCGGCGTCGGAATTAATGCCGTATACGGGGGCCTGTTTCCTTACCTGAATATTGGCTCTGAATATACGTTTGGCCGGATGGATACCCTGAGCGGTGATACAAAAACCTGGGATCAGCTGGATACAAGGCTTGGATTCAGCGTGCCGCTGAATTTCAGTAAGGGTAAAACCAACAAGCTCCTGAACCTTGGCACTAACTATGTATTACGAAACGAATTTATTACGGGGGCTGCCAAGGCGGATTTTGAAAATGTCAGCTTTAGCTATCTCCATCACTTTTTAACATGGCAGCAAACCATCCAGGCTGCGCGCCAGCATATCTTTCCAAGACTAGGTTACACGTTTTCGGTCAACTACCGGTATGCGATTACGCATTACGAGGGTTACCAGTTCAATGGAAACGCGAGCCTCTACCTGCCCGGGATTCACCGGACACATAACCTCGTGCTGAGCGGCGCTCTCCAGCAACGGGATAGTTCAAATATCCTGTTCAGCAACGCATTCGCAGGTGCCAGGGGCTACCTGGATTATTATCTTTCCAGGATGTGGAAGCTTTCGGCGAATTATCATTTCCCGATCATATATCCCGACTGGGGTTTTGGGCACATACTTTATTTTATGCGCATAAGGGGCAACGCGTTTTATGATTTCAGCAGGGTCTATTCCAATGACAAAACCCTGTACCGCGACCTCAGGAGCGTGGGAGGAGAAATTTATTTTGATACCAAATGGTGGAACCAGTACCCCCTGAGCTTTGGCCTCAGGTTCAGCCACCTGCTCGACCAGGAACTCGTGGGAACCACCCAGGCCAATGTAATTGAATTTATATTGCCTGTCAGTATCATCCCCCGCTAATGAAACAGGCATTGACAATCCTGCCAATGCCTGTTGGCTACGTTAATGAGTTAGTGTAATTCAGGACTGGTCGGTCTACGCCCTAAAGCGAAGACAGGCTCTCTTCAATCGCCCGGATTTTAGCTTCTGCATCCGCCTTCTTTTTTTGTTCAATCGCGATAACCTCCGGCTTTGCATTCTGCACAAATCGCTCATTGCCCAGCTTCTTATCGACCGTTGCCAGGAAACCCTGCAGGTAACCGAGGTCTTTTAGCAGCTGCTCTTTCTGTGTCCTGGTATCGAGCGTAGCAGAAGATTCAATAAACAACTTGTCTTTCTGAACGACCACTGAAATGGTATTACTTACAGCGCTCCCGGTATAAAGTATTTCAGATGCATTTACCTGCCTGGATAAAATGGATTCCATTTTTTTATAGGAGTTTTCATTGCCATCGCCGGGTAAGACATGCAGGCGGATGCTATCCTTTGGTTTCAGCTGCGCTTTCGCCCTTGCGTCACGGATGGCCGTAATGACTTCCTTTAAATGGGAAGCATTTTTCAAAAGGGATTTATCGGCCTCCTGGATGGCGCTGAACTGCCTTACGACAAGATCGTCTTTTCGTTCACGGAGGCGGTGATACAGTTCTTCCGTTACAAAGGGCATAAAGGGATGCAGCAATTGCATGAGATCTTCAAAGAAACCCACCGTTTTTTCATAAACCACCGCGTCAATATTTTTTTCAAACTCCGGCTTGACCCATTCCAGGTACCAGCTGCAGAAATCATCCCAGATTAGGGAATAGATGGTTTTTAAGGCTTCGCTGAGCCGGAAATTCCGGTACAGCCCTTCCACTTCCGCCTTTACTTCATTCAGCCTGTTCTCAAACCAGCTGGTCGCAAAATGGTTAGCACTGCCATCGCCTGATGGCGCCTGGCGGCCTTCCCACATTTTAACGAGCTTCAGGGCGTTCCATATTTTATTATTAAAATTCCGGCCCTGCTCGCAGCTGCTGTCATCAAACAGCAAATCATTGCCGGCTGGTGAGGCGATCATGATTCCAAAGCGCACCGCATCCGCGCCAAACCGATCAATGAGGTTCAGCAGGTCCGGTGAGTTCCCCAGGCTTTTGCTCATCTTCCTTCCCTGTTTATCCCTCACCATCCCCGTGAAGTATACATCACTGAATGGCTTTTCGTCCATGTATTCCATGCCTGCCATGATCATCCGGGCGACCCAGAAGAAAATGATGTCCTGACCCGTTACCAGGACCGAAGTAGGGTAGTAATACGAAATGTCTTTATTGCCAGGACTGGTGATGCCCTTGAACACTTCTATGGGCCAGAGCCAGGATGAAAACCAGGTGTCCAGTACATCGCTGTCCTGGACCAGCTCTTCTATTTCAAGTTGGGGATTTCCTTTTTTCAACTCTTCGAAGGCCAGTTCTTTTGACTCCGCCACTGCAAACTCACCACCGGGAGTGTAATAGGCAGGGATCTGCTGGCCCCACCAGAGCTGACGGCTAATGTTCCAGTCCCTGACATTTTCCAGCCAGTGTTTATAAGTGGCAAGAAATTTATCTCCCGGGTGGATTTTAATGCGTCCTTCGGTAACTTCGGCGAGCGCAGGCTGGGCAAGCTCTTTCATGTTGACAAACCACTGCGTGGATATCCTCGGTTCCACGACGGCGTTAGACCGCTGGGAATACCCCAGCCTGGTTGAATACGCTTCTTCTTTCAGGAGCAACCCCTCTTCTTTCAGCTTTTCAATCGCCTTCTTCCTCGCGGCAAACCGGTCCAGGCCCACGAACACTTCCGCAGCCTCACTTAGTGTCCCGTCTTCGTTGAGTGTATCGATGACGGGAAGGTTGTGTTTCAGGCCCAGGTTATAGTCATTGATATCGTGCGCCGGCGTTATTTTGAGCGCGCCGGTCCCGAATTCCTTATCGACATATTCGTCAAAGATGACCGGCACTTTCCGGTTGACCAGGGGAACGATAACTGATTTTCCTTTCAGTCCCGCATAACGCTCATCCGTGGGGTTTACGCATACTGCCGTATCGCCCATGATGGTTTCGGGGCGCTGGGTGGCGATGGAAACAAACTCATCGCTGCCGGCTACCTGGTATTTTACATAATAGAGGGTACCCTGGATGTCGCGGTATTCCACTTCTTCGTCGCTGAGCCCTGTTTTGGCGGAAGGATCCCAGTTGATCATCTTTGCCCCGCGGTAGATCTTTCCTTTTTTGTACAGGTCGACGAATACCCTGATGACAGCTTTATAGTAGTCAGGGTCCATCGTGTAGGACACGCGGTCCCAGTCCACGCTGCAGCCAAGTTTTTTTATCTGGTGGTAAATGATGCCGCCATATTTTTCCTTCCATTCGTAAGCGTAGTTCAGAAATTCCTCGCGGCTGATATCATTCTTTTTGATGCCAAGTTCTTTATCCAGCATCTGGACGACTTTTGCCTCCGTGGCAATGGAAGCATGGTCGCTGCCGGGTACCCAGCAGGCATTGAATCCGGACATTCTCGCCTTACGGACAAGGATGTCCTGTACGGTTTCATTGAGCGTGTGACCCATATGGAGCACGCCTGTCACATTCGGCGGGGGAATAACGACTGTAAATGGAGCCCGGCTGTCCGGCTGGCTGTTAAAATATCTTTTTTCCAGCCAGTGCTGGTACCATTTTTCTTCGGTTGCCTGCGGTTCAAAGTTCTTGCTCAATTCCATAAGGCCGCAAATTTACCGGCTTTTAAGTAGATGGCGAAAGGAAGGATAAAGAAGAAGGAATGCGCTGGTCAGGGCTGACCCATTTTTTCCTGAATTTCCTGGCAGATATAGCGTCGCCCGTCGTGGACTTCCATGATGGCATGGACCATTTCGTGGAGGGTCGAATTTTTTGTTACGTAGCCACTGGCGCCTGCATTCAGCATTTTTTGGGCATATGCCGGCTGGTTATTAATTGAAAGACCAATGATCTTAACGCTTGGATTGCGATGCTTGATGGCTGCAGTGGCTTCGAGCCCGCTGACCGGGAACATGTTTACATCCATCAGCATGATGTCAGGCAGGAGGTTTGCTGCATGTTCAATTGCTTCAGCGCCGTTTTTGCATTCCGCGATGATCGAGAACCGATGATTCTGTTTCAGTAGCAATTTCCAGGATCCCCTTACCAGTTCATGGTCATCTACCAGGATGATCCTGATTTGTGGCAAACTCATTTCAGTCCGCTTTGTTAGTGGTTAATTATTATTTCTAAAAGGCTACTGATCTTACCAAAAATGCCGGCTCCGAAGTGTGAATTTTTCGCGGAAACACGAAAAAATACGTGAAAATTATACTTAGTATAAATACTGAAAGTTCTGAGTAAAAATACTTTTCAGTTTTTAAATATAAAACAAGAAACGCAAATATTGTCTTGATAATTGTCAACACATTTTGCTCCATAGTTCTTTATACTCCGCGCCTGCAGGGCATTCCAGCCTTCCAAGCGGAAGCAGGGACCGGTAGGAACCGGGAAAAAAAGCATGAATTCCGGCAAAAAAGGACCATTTAATTTTTGCGGGCTGGTTAATTAATAATCATTTTTGCAGCCAGCCAAAACCAGCCACATATGCACCGAGAACTGACTTCATGGTATAGCCCCTCCCTGAACAAAGACATGCCTGTAGCAGTCTATGGACACTATGGTATGGCCCTGCTGATGGTTCCTACTGCCGCTGCCGATTACCTGGAATACGAGCGGTTTCAGCTTATTGACTCAATCAGTCATTTTATTGAGAGCGGGAAAGTAAAAGTCTTTTCGGTGAACAGCATCAACACAGAAAGCTGGCTCAACAATGAAATGGATCCCAGGCACAAGGTCATGCGCCATAACCAGTTCAACGATTATATCTATAATGAAGTCGTGCCCTTCATCCGCAACAGTACGAGCGAGAATACGCCGATCATAACCTGCGGCGCCTCTTTCGGGGCCCTCCACAGCATGAACCTTTTTCTAAAAAGGCCGGATATTATCAACGGCGTTGTTGCCATGAGCGGGGTGTATGATTTGACCGAGTATACCAAGGGCTATTATGATGAGGACGTTTATTTCAACAGCCCCCAGCATTACATGCCGAACCTCACGGATCACCATCTCCTGGAACAGATTCGCCGCAGCGGCCACATTCATATCATGACCGGGAGCGGTGCGCACGAAGATCCCGCGGCCAATGGCCGCTTTGGAAAAATTCTTTATGATAAAGGTATCTGGTACGAGCTCGATGTCTGGGGTCCTGAGTGGCCGCACGACTGGAACACCTGGCGTTCCATGCTGCCGCATTACCTGGGCACCAGATTCTGAATCAGCGTCTAAATGGCAGCTTTTTTTGGCAGCAGCCTCTGGAGGCTTGCGATGAAGTCCTTCCGTGAGATCATCCTTGCTCCCAGGGTTTCAAGGTGGGCGGTGTAGACCTGGCAGTCTATCAGCTCGACCCCCTGCCGCTGGATTTCCTCCACGTAACTTATAAAAGCGAATTTCGAAGAATTGTCCAGGTTGCTAAACATGCTTTCACCGAAAAATACGTTGCCCAGCCGGATACCGTAGAGACCACCAGCCAGCTTTCCATCCTTCCAGGCTTCGGCGGAATGCGCATAGCCCTGCTGGTGCAACCGGTTATACGCTTTTTCCATTTCATCGGTTATCCAGGTGCCATCCTGCCCTGGTCGCTCCGCAATCCTGCAATTGTGTATCACATCCTTGAAAGCCGTATTGACCCGGAATTCAAATTCCTGTTTCCGGATAATGGCCTTCATGCTTCGGCTGATTCGTAATTCGCCGGGCAGCAGAACAAAACGGGGATCGGGGGACCACCAGAGGATATGCTCGCCCTCGTACCAGGGAAAAATGCCGTTGCGGTAGGCAGCCAGGATCCGGTCGGTGGAAAGGTCACCACCAATGGCCAGGAGACCGTCCGGCTCGGCAAAGTTTACGGGGGGAAACCTGATATCGTTATCCAGGACAAAAAGGGACATGTGCAAATTTACCAATATGGCAATTGCGATGCCAGGGCGGGAAAATGATAAAACCAGGAGAATTATTCAGCGATTACCTCAACGGTTGCGCCAATGCCGCGTTCCGTGATTGCCTCGCACATGGGTTTGAGCTCTTCATAGCTGCCCTGCTTGACAGCATATTTGCCATGGTAATGAATGATATAAGAACATTGCTCGGCCTGCTCATAACTGTGGCCGCAGATTTCAATAAGGGTCTCTATCACCCATTCAAATGTATTTACTTCATCATTCCACACGACAAGGCTGCAAGGCTGCTCCGTTAAAGTAGCAACCTCCGTGTCCTCCCAATTTTTGGTTATGGTATCGTCTTTAGTAACCGGCATTCACCAAAACATTTCTACAAAAATAAAAACAATTCGTCTTACACGATATAGTAATTATACACCGGCCAAAACGGCCGGACTTCGCTGAATTTTGTACATTTAAAACAAAAAAATATGGCAGGAGTAACGGGAATCGGCGGCGTTTTTATCAAAAGTAAGGACGCCAAAGCGCTTGCAGCCTGGTATGACAAACACCTCGGTTTTTCTTTTGGAAACGGCTTATACGTCAATTTCAAATGGGTCAATGAAAATAACCAGGCCGAGCCGGGCAGCACTGTTTTCTCATTTTTCAAACAGGAAAGCGATTATTTCGCTCCCTCTGCGGCCCCTTTCATGATCAATTTCCGGGTCAACGACCTGGAAGCATTGATGAAAGTCCTAAAAGAAGAAGGGATTACCATTGTCGGTGATATCCTGGTTGAAGACTATGGAAAATTCGGATGGATAGTGGACCCTGACGGTAATAAGGTCGAACTATGGGAACCCAAAGATTGATGGTCCTGAATCCGGCTGCTGCTCCACCTTTCAACCCCATTAATTTTTTTATCCTGAGAGGATCTTTCCTTTCAGCGTCCCGTGATGTGATTAAATAGCTCATCCTTACTATTAAGTCTAGGATAATTCTCCATGCACAAAGCAAGGTCAGGCTACGTCCTAACGCCCGCGACACTGCGCTTTCGTTTGCCCTAATGCTATTGCAGCCAACGACTAGCATAATAAGACAGGCAGATTGTCATCAATCAATAAGTTACGCGTCAGGTCGAACGCAAAAAAAAGCGTTTTCGATTGGCGAAAGGGGAAGGTGAAAAGTGTCTGATAACTAACAGTCACAGGCTGTCCCTGTACTGCAGTAAACGATTGCAGTACGGCCTGTAATCGTTTTGAACCGGGCACTTCCGGTGAACACCGCAACTGAGCCATAATCCACGAAGTAGTAACCGCATGCTTCGGTTACAAAATATTATGCATGGGTGTTCTGAAAAATGATATCATGAATAGAATTAAGACATCGGTCCTTCTTTTGCCGTGTCTGCTATTCATCACGTTTCCACTGCTGTCACAGGAGAAGCCTAATATCGTTTTTATCCTGATGGACAACCTGGGATATGGAGAAGTCGGATGTTACGGGGGTGGCATCGTGCGGGGCGCAGCTACACCGCGAATTGATAGGCTAGCCGCCGAAGGAACAAGGCTACTCAACTTCAATGTCGAGGCGCAATGCACGCCAAGCAGGTCGGCGATCCTTACCGGCCGGTTTTCCATTCGGTCTGGTACTCATTCGATTCCCATCGGTAAAGGCCTTGATGGATTAACGCAATGGGAAGTAACCATTGCAGAGCTTTTATCCGGGGCAGGATACGCGACAGCCTGTTTGGGTAAATGGCATTTGGGAAGTAGTGACGGAAGGTTGCCCAACGACCAGGGGTTCGATGAATGGTATGGCATTCCTCGCACAACCGATGAGGCATTCTGGCCCTCGGAACCCCAGGCCAAACTGGCTGGTGCAGAGTATGAACAAATCATGGAAGGGCGAAAAGGGGAGAAAAGCCGCAATGTGAGAGTGTACGATCTTGAGCAGCGGCGGCAAATTGACGCGGAAATCTCGCGAAGGGCAATAGACTTTATGAAGCGAAGCAGCCAGGCCCGGAAACCATTTTATTTGTACATACCTTTTACGCTGGTTCATTTTCCTACGCTGCCTAATCCACAATTTACGGGGAGGACGGGATCTGGTGATTTTCCCGATGCTTTGGCAGAAATGGATGCGCACGGAGGAGAAATTCTGGATGCAATCGACGAATTAAAAATTCGCGATAACACGATTGTTGTTTTCACCAGTGATAATGGACCGGAATCCACCTGGCCCTGGCAGGGCTCATCAGGACCATGGCGTGGTTATTATTTTACGCATATGGAAGGTTCGCTGCGGACACCATTCATCATTCGATGGCCGAATAAAATTCCGGCTGGCCGGGTCAGCAACGAAATTGTGCATGAGGTTGACACATACTCCACGTTTGCAAGCCTCGTTGGAGTGCCGGTGCCGAAAGACCGGCAGATTGACGGTATGGATCAATCTGCCTTTTTTTTAGGAAAGACAGAAAAGTCGGCAAGGGAAGGTTTCCCTGTATTTGTTGCTGATCGCCTGGAAGCGATAAAATGGAAAAATTGGAAAATAGTTTTTTACGACGAACAGCGCGACTGGTGGACCCCTCCCGCCAAACTTGGCCAGCCTAAGGCTTTTGACCTTATTACTGATCCGAAAGAAGAATATCCGCAAATCTCCCTCAGGAATACCTGGAATGCGGGTCCCGCGATGAGAATAGTTGAAGAGTTCGAAAAAAGCCTTAAGCAATATCCACCTATTTCGCCCGGCACACCAGACCCTTACAAGCCGCCGGCTACCCTGATGAAAAAATAACCGTACAATCTTTTATCAAAAAGTAATTTTTATGAAAAGAAAAAAATATGATCGCAAGTTGAATATGTCCAGGATGCCTTTAGCCTTGTTAACTGCTTCTCTATTATTGTATATTTCTTCCAATGCACAATTAAAAGGAACCCATCTCGTTGGCGACGCAGGGCTGCAGGCAGGCACTCAGCCACCGCCTTCTTTTACCTTGGTCGTTCCGGTATATAATTACCACACCTCAAAACTTATAAAGGCAAACGGCGACAAAATCGATGCGCCATCCATCAATGCATTCCTCGTAGGAATTGGCGGCAGCCTCGTTAGTGATCTAAAATTCCTTGGAGGTAACTATGGAGCCACTGTTCTATTTGCTTTTATGTCGAGCAGAATTGAGGGCGATTCAATAAATACCAGTTCAAATCTTGGCTTTTCAGATACTTACATTCAGCCAATCCAGCTGGGATGGAAGACTGAGCATGCGGATTTTAGCGCGGGATACGCACTTTATATTCCGACCGGTAAATATGAGCTTGGTGCGCAGGACAATACGGGGTTAGGAATGTTTACCAATGAACTCTCTGCTGGCGCTACGGTATATTTCGATGCTAAAAAGGAATGGAATTTTTCCGCACTTTTTTCTTACGCCATAAATGACAAAAAAAAGAACACAGGCAACAATAAAGTCACCGTTGGCAATTTATTTACGTGGGAGGGTGGCTTAGGCAAGACCTGGTATAAGAAAGCTAAGAAGGGCCCTTTGCCAATCATAATCAACGGGGGGATTGTATATTATTTGCAATTCAAAACGACCGAGGATAAGATGGATATCCCTTCCATTTCAAGCACCCCGTTCACATTAAGTGAAAAGGATCATGCCTATGCAGTTGGAGCTGAAGCTAATATTTTTATACCCGGAATCCGGGGCAGCATAGGACTCCGATGGCTTGGTGAACTAGGTGCAAAGAACCGTACGCAGGGGAATACATTCTTGCTTACCATAGCTCCCTACATAAAATTTTTGCAGCCAAAGAAGCAATGATGAAGCGTTGCAGAGACTCTATTAATACTTCCGGTTGATTGGATCCAAAAACTCCTTTGAAAGGCGTTTCATGCTTAATTCTCCAACCATGCAATTATAACATGAAATGTTAGAATTGCATGGTTGGCTGATATCTAATTGATTTATAGGAAGCTACCACAGGTAAAATCGTCGAAAAATACAGATGTGGCTTCAAGTGGCTCATAGTTACTTGATCGCAACAACAGTTCCTGACGCGGTTTTATGTTCCATAGTCGAACCACCCTTCAGGTCATATTGCATCATCCACACAAAAACATCAGTTCCCTGCGCGGTTCCTTTGTATTTTCCATCCCATCCTTTCATTAGTTCAGTGCTGTAAAACACCTTTTGGCCCCACCGGTTATATAGTGACAAACGGTAATTCAGTACCTCAAGTGTTTTACATTTTATTTGTGGCCGGAATATATCGTTAAGCCCGTCTCCATTTGGGGTAAATGCGCTGGGGGCAAATAGCTGACAACTACAATTAACGTCAAATTTCACTTTGAAATCATACACGTCATGGAAGCAGTCTTTTTGGCTAACGGTTAACGTGACATTTTCTGCGCTGTTAAAACTGCGCTTCGTTGAAGTATCCCCGTCACTCCACAGGTAAGTCCATCCCGGCATCGTTTCATATTCTTCCCTGAGTCCTGTCACATCGACTTCCCAAGATCCGTCAGGGCAAAGGGTCGTATCAATGGTCTTACTGACTTCCGGGATAAGACTAATGTCATCCACAAAAATAAAGTGTGACAGTGTGTCAACCAGGCCACAATTGCTGATGGCCTCTCCTCCGAAATTGCCTATGGTGATAAACCTTTCGCCTCCCTTTGCCACATAGCATCCGTCCAGGTTGTGCCACTCGGGGCCGGGGATGATAGGGGGCAGGGTGGAATGAATATCGGGTTTCATGGGAAGTTTACGGCAATCCGGATTTTTATCAATCCTTGTCGTGGTAAATGCTACCCCGGTGCTATCAGCAGTATAACAGAGTTCTAGCAATCCCGGAAACCTTTTACAGAGATTGAAATACATCGAGAAGTAATACTTTTTACCGCTTTCAAGCGGAGCGGTCAGCATGGTCTCAAGGTACTGGCGATATTCTGAGAAATTGGCGCTTACTACTTCGATACCGGCATAGCTGACTCCCTTATGTGCATGTTGCGTACATACTGAATTGGTCGGTACGCCCGCATAGGTGGGGTGACAGGCATTGAATAAAACAGCATAGCCGTGGTCGGGGAAATAGTCCCCGCAATCCGGTGAAAACCAGGGAGGCGATTTGTATATCTGGAAGAAGTCGGTCGGGCAGGCCGTGATCGATTCAAAAGATGGATTGGGAACTAAGTTTTGTGCTGAAATAGAAGTTACAAGTACCAGTTTAAATAAGGTTAGATAAAATCTCATGGCCCTTTAATCGTTTGCATCGGCAGCGAAAACACGCAGGTGTCGCCCGTCTCATTTTATAGTTAGTATTATCAATCTTGTGTCTAAATCCCCGTCGAATCTGGTCCTGAAGATAGTGGAAAAGTTTAATTAACCCGCGATGCGGGTATTCCCGGATAAGCACACTGCCTTTGGCGTTAGGTACCTATTCTTAATCCAGGCAAAAAGATGGCGATAGGTATGACAAAAATCATAAATGTGGAACCCAGGCTTACCTAAAACAAAGTTCTTTTTGAAAGCAGGTATCAAACTTACTGCGCCGCAAAATGCATGGAGTTTTACTGGAACCGCCGGGCCGAAGCAAGCGCGTAACTCAGGTATTTAACAGTTAAATGGCGGGCATTCATCTTCATGTGCGCAGTAATATCGTATTTGCAAGAAATACTTACCATGAAACTGAAAATAACAATACTGATAGTGGCTTGTTTCTCTGCTATCACTGGACTTTATGCGCAAACCTCAGATGCAGAAGCGGAAGCCGTGATCAATTTATTAGGCGTGCAGAAACGAGAAGCGATTGGCAAAATGGTGAATGTGCATGGCAAAGATTCTGTTGCCTTTTGGAAATTATATGATGAATACCAGAAATCAAATGTTGCAACAGCCAAAAACAGGATGAAGCTTTATGAAAGGACTGCGCAGTCATACGGTCGCATGAATCCTGCTGTAGCGGATTCGCTTGCCAAGCTGTATTTCACGAACAGACTGGAGCAGGAGACTACCCTGGAGACGTATTACAACAAAATTAAAGCAGCGACTAACTCATTAATCGCTTTCGAGTTCTACCAGGCTGAAGTATACCTGCTGACGTCGATTCGGGCTCAAATCATGAGCCAGATACCAACGTATGGAGAGCTCATGCGCGCTGCAAACAAATAGCTGTGCGGGTTTTTTTAGCGTGAGGGTCCGGGAGCAACTGGATGCCAGCCTCCTTGGACATATGTTGCCCTTGTGGCCAAACCCGGCCTGAATTTCCCGGTTTCGCATATTTTTGGGACATCCTAAATGTCTTGCAGCAGAACTGAATTGGCATCTGCGATAGGCGGGAACAAAGGCACTCACCTAAAAACCAGGAATATGAGAAAGCTGATTGCAGCAATTAATATGAGCCTTGATGGCTTTTGCGACCACACCTCGATGAACGCAGATGAAGAAATACACGAGCATTATAACGACCTCCTGCGAAATGCAGATACGCTTATATACGGAAGGACCACCTATGAACTTATGGAGGATTACTGGCCCAATCTTGTAAAAAATCCCTCTGGTGATAAATCAATGGATGATTTTGCGGTACTGATAGACAATATTTCAAAGATTGTCTATTCAAGGACAAGGAAGAATGTCGATTGGAAAAATTCAGTGTTGAAAAAGGAGATCATAAAAGAAGAACTTTCAGCGCTGAAGCGACAGGATGGTAAAAGCATTTTGGTTGGCAGCCCAAGCATGATCGTGGCCCTCGCGCAACTTGACCTAATTGATGAATACCAGCTCGCGGTTCAGCCGACCATCTTGGGAAGCGGCCTGCCATTGTTTAAAAACATCAGGGAACGAATTGATCTTAAACTCATAAAAACAAAAACGTTTGGTTTAGGTGCGATATGCCTTTATTATGAGGCGACGAGAAAATGAGGCATGCTTAGAATGTCGAGTTTGCGCAAGTATACAGATTTCCCAGTTCTACATACTTTTTTCTGATTGCAGGACATATTTCCTGATAAGTCTTCTAATGTTGTAAGTATTTTCCTGTCTGTGGTTACTAATTTAGTAATCCCTATTCAAATTGATGATCGAACAAACTTAATACTCTTAAAGCTCTGAGTAGAAGCTGAAATCAGACACCTTGCAATTGTTCTAATTTGTGTTTTTCGGAGGCGCCAAGTAACAAAACCGCACTGAAAATCGCAAACGATGTTATAAAACCAAAATACAAACTCTGATGTCACAATCATCTATTGAATGGACTGAATTGACTTGGAATCCTACGACTGGGTGTGATAAAATATCTGCGGGTTGCAAATTTTGTTACGCTGAAGTAATGGCAAGGCGATTGCAAGCAATGGGCTTGGAGAAGTACAAGGATGGATTCGAGCTTAGTTTGCACCCAGAAGCTCTTAATATCCCTTACAGTTGGAAGACTCCCAAAATAGTTTTCGTTAACTCCATGAGTGATCTCTTTCATAAGAATGTCCCCCTGTCATTCGTAAAGCAGGTATTTGATGTGATGAATGACAACCCTCAGCATGTTTTTCAGGTATTGACAAAAAGAAGCGATGTGCTTTTGAATTACCACACGCAACTTCATTGGAGCCACAATATTTGGATGGGAGTTTCACTCGAAAATGAAAAGGTAAAACATCGCATTGATGATCTTCGATCTGTGAACGCGCGGGTAAAGTTCCTTTCTTGTGAACCGTTAATAGGACCGTTACCAAATATGAATTTGCAAAATATTGAGTGGGTAATTGTCGGTGGTGAGTCGGGTCGCAACCCTCGGCCAATGAAGGAAGATTGGGTTTTGGATATTCTGGATCAATGTAAAAGCTCTAAAGTCAAATTCTTTTTTAAGCAATGGGGCGGTACAAACAAGAAAAAGACAGGAAGGATGCTGTTGGACCAAACATGGGATGAAATGCCCTAATAATCTAGACTTATATTTTGAAAGAATGTTGAATAGGCTGCAGCCAAGAGGAAAAACCTGCGAATGCCAGAATTCACTGCATAAATATGGCTGCCATTTGGTAAATTGAGTTTACAAACCTGGCTTATGAAAAAGACATTTCTTATAAAATGGCTGATCGTAACAGTATGTATTGCCATCGTTTCATGTTCCAAACCGGACCCCGGTGGTAATAATCCCACTCCAAACAATCCTGGTGGTTCCGTCCCCGTTGTTCCCGGCACAGTCGCTTCCTTCGAACGAATCCCCATACCCGGCGTGAATCCCGCTGGCAATGTCGGCGTGATGCCAACCCAGTTTTACTGTACTAATATTGGCCCCTATGTGAATGTGTTCAACGGAAATAACAAGTCAAACGTTGTATACAAATATCGCGGCGGTTCCGGCAGCGATGCCTGGATTTCGTATTCGGCCGATTCCTGGATATCTTCCATGATCCCTTCCAATATGTATAACGAAGGTCCCGACGAAATGAGTTATATGTGGTGCTCTGCAGATGCGACTTATGACTATCAATACGGCGAAAATAATTTGGGCACCGGCAGTCCCTCATTTAAATACATGCTCCAGGGAGATATCGATGATACCCAGCCGTATGCATTCAGCAATGTGTTCGAGCCTACCCAGGGATTGACCAAGGGCTGGGGCATTTTTTGGAATGAGGTATGGCATGAAAGAGCCAACAGCGAAGATTTTGAGCTTTTTTACAAAATTCCCGCGGCGGATGGTTCGGATGCCCAGGACGGAGATAACTTTTTATTTAATGGATTTCTTGACCCGGATAACTCGGGTATTTTGTGGTGTTGGGGTGAAAAAAGGATATATAAATTCGACCTGGATAGTAAAAACATTAACAGTTGGGACCTTTCTTCGCTAGGCGCCGGGTATGCGACCTGTGTGACAAAAGCCGATGGAGAAATCTATATCCAGTATTCTAACTACGTGCTTCGGGAAAACGGCGCAAACCTTACCGTCATCGGTACGCTGTCCTTGTCACTATCCCAAACATCCTGGGCTACTATTGCCAGCAACGGCACCATATTGTTTGCTGCCGACGGAACTTACTATGACAAGAGTGCCGGCTCGTGGAAATCGTTTATAGGCGATGGCAAAAATTTAAGTGCTTCAGACCTGCAATCCTACAACTACCTAAAAGAGCTCGCCAAAAACGGACAGCCGATTGCAGCCACGCAGGGCGGAGGGCCTGTATATGTGCTTACCGGGGAGGAGATGATCAAAATTGTTCCTAAATTCTGAGAGAGGAGGTGTAAAATAGAAATTTCATGCCAAATGCTGCTATTTGCAAACGAGGACTCGAGAATCAAGAGCTACTCACATTTTTTATCCCTGTATTTTTAAAGTATATTTAAGCATAACCAATCCTGTCCTCAGCAAAATCACCATTTTTAGCACAGTCTCTTCAATCCGCGAGAATGAAAACAAGGTGAAAATACTTCCTTGAGCCGAACTAGGTCTTGAACAAATACCTGCTACAAAAAATCAATGTTCTTTTACCTGTATATAGTCGTTTCAATTTTACTTTCCGGCATCGGCATATTTTTTAATGTTCGATACTCATTTTATTATAAGGGACTTTATAAGACATACAGATTTCGACAGGATTATTTAGCTTTTGATGTTTCGAAAGCTTACATTTCAAAAATCGAAAGCCTATGTTCCTCGCCTTCAAAAAAAAGATTTCGCCAAATAAAATTAGGTCTTAGGATATTTATTATAGGCATAAATAGGGGCTTTTTTGTGCCAGTAAATTTGATATTTCTCTTAATTGACTTAGTTTTTGTGCACAGCGGTTATTATGAAAGGAAGACTTTTTTTAAGCTTTATTTCTTCGAAATTTTTAGACCGGTCTTCTCCCTTATTTTCTGCATACTGTTAATTGATCAAGTTAGCTTGAGTTTTAAGAATGTTTGTTTTGTCTACCTACTAGTTGTCAATATCAGCGAAATATTAATGTACCTGTTAACTGATGAAAATTTGATGGCTAGAATAAAATCAAGTGTGTATAATATTTATTTGACTGCGTTAGTTTATTCAACGCTGGTATTAGTCAATTTTATTGTTGTTTTGAGTTATTTAAAGTATGCGTATGTTAATAAGACTGTTTTTCTTGTTACGCTGAAGGATTTTTTGACATTGAAGTCTTATGCTTTGTGGAAGTATGGTTTCCTTCAGTTTGAAACCATCGACTATGTTGTTGCCTGCTGCGCACTGCTATTTTCAATCACCATTTTTAGAATGGTAAAACGTTTGGTTTTCGAAAAGAGAAAGAACGAAGACGTTTTAAAAATAATTTCATCTTTCCTCCTTTTGGGTGAGTTTAAGATTGCGAATAGGTGGCTGGGTAGAATAACACAAGATTATACTTTGGAATATTTTGAATTAAAATCATTTATTTGTGCTGGGCTAAATAATTTTGAAAAGGCTAATATTTATAGCTCGAAGATTTATTGTAATGTGAGCGATGAATACACAGAATTATTTACACCGACAAAATTGGTTTTGAATTATGGAATAGGGTTTCGAAAAGAAACTCGGCTGAAACTTATTGACCAAGTTGCAGGACACCGAAACGATTCATTAAATACAATTGTTTTGCTGCTATTAAAAGACAAATATTTAAAGACACATTTCATTGACATTATCAATGATAAAAAGCAGTTTTTTGTAAAAAGCTATTTGAAAATTCTGAATGGTTCTTTTGATTTAAGGAAACTGGACAAGCACCGTTGTCGCCAGGACTTAGATAAAAGTTTAATTCCATTTTTAGTGCTGTTTCATTTGAAATCAAGGCATGGCTCCGCTACAAAAATGCCAAAATTAGAGATGAATTGTCTCGAAGAAATTGAAAGGAGGATTGAAAATGCCAAGAACGAATTTGTTCTTTTTGTCAACTTTTATTTGACCAGGCATTTCTTTAATGACATTAAGAAAATGCCATTTGGCTTCAAGGCGTATCGTAGGATCATAGAAAAAATAAACGCCAAAGCTGTTGAGATTGATAGTTATATTTTGAAGAGTGAGATAGATATGGAAATGATGAAGTTCTAAATGGTTTAGGAGTTTGCGTAATTACAATGCGTAAACTCAGGAAAAGATTTAACCCTGATTAGTTTAAATAAAAAGAGTTGCGGATTTTGTCCACAACTCTCTGTCTTTCACCGTGGGAGTTGACGGGATCGAACCGCCGACCCTCTGCTTGTAAGGCAGATGCTCTGAACCAGCTGAGCTAAACTCCCTTTTTAAGGAGGGCAAAGATAGGGGTATGAAGATTTTTAGTCAAATTTTTTTAATTATTTATGTTCATAGATTGCAGTATGGCTACTAGTTACTGCAGTTTTGTACAAGGTGCTGGGAAAGAAACGGTTCACCGGCATTATCATGACCATGAATATGGCTTCCCGATTGAGGACGATAACCTTCTTTTTGCGCGGCTTGTCCTTGAGATAAACCAGGCAGGACTCAGCTGGGAAACGATTCTCAAGAAAAAGGATGCTTTCTTTAAAGCTTTTGATGGTTTCAGCATAGAAAAGGTGGCCCGATATTCCGACAAGAAAAAGGAGAAATTAATGCAGGATGCCGGTATCATCCGCAACCGGCTAAAGATTGAAGCAGCCATTCACAATGCAGGAGTGATTAAGGCCATCCAGAAGCAACATGGATCTTTTAAAAACTGGCTGGATCTCAACCATCCACGAACAAAGGAAGAATGGGTAAAATTGTTTAAATCCACCTTCCGCTTTACAGGCGGGGAAATTGTCGGTGAATTTCTGATGAGCACCGGCTATTTGCCCGGGGCACATGTGGTAGACTGCCCCATCTACAAAAAAGTGCTGAAGCTGAAACCAGCCTGGAAAAGCGTTGTTTTGTGATAATTTTTGCCGGGAGGATTAGTTTAACTGAACTGCGGGCAGCCTGTAATGCTGACCGTCCAGCACAAAAAGCTCGTCGATTTCATAGGTCCAGAATTTAAATAGCGGGGACTTTTTAAGGAGCTTCTCTACTTCCTTTTTGCTATCTGCATGCAGGGTTATCCACACTTTTTGTGTTTCCATACTGACAGCATAATGCTCGATGATATTCTGGTTAATAAGATAATTGATATAGGTCCTGTGAGCGGGAACCTGCTGTGAGAACTCTTCAGTCATTTCAAACCGTATGGTGACCTGGAACTTCGGCATCTCATAAATAAAGACAAATTGCAAGACAAAAAGTTGCCTGAAGAAGAAAATAAATTCAATACCCTTATTTTTGCCGGAATCCCGGAAGGTTCCTGGGAATGAAATCAGCCGTTTTCAAATTGACGACTGGATTTCAAAAATTGGAACGTTAGCTCAGTTGGTTCAGAGCGCTGCTTTGACAGAGCAGAGGTCACTGGTTCGAGCCCAGTACGTTCCACCGCTTAAATCCTATTTTATTTCACGTCTCACCTTCATTAACAATTCCTTTGTAACTGAGGAAAAGGCCTCATTGTTGGTGAATGACCTTTCCATCCAGCGCGGTTACGGTGTTTTCGACTTTTTCCGGACTATTAACGGCCGTTATATACATCTGGATGATCACCTGCTGCGTTTCTTTCATTCTGCTGCAAGGATGCGTTTAGAGTTAAAGTTTACCAAAGAAGGGTTAAAGGAAGTGCTGGATGAGCTGGTAACTCAAAATAATATCCAGGAATCGGGCATCCGGATTACATTGACGGGCGGCTATTCCCCCGATGGTATGACAATCCTGGAACCTAACCTGGTTATTACGCAAAAGCCACTGGCCATAGAGGAGGATATCCCTGGTGGGGGAATTAAGCTCGTGTCTTACGCCCACCAGCGGCAGTTGCCGGACATAAAGACAATTGACTACCTGATGGCGATTTGGCTAAAACCATTTGTCACTGAAAATGGCGCTGACGATTTGCTGTACCATAATGGAGGTATTGTCACCGAATCACCGCGATCCAATTTTTTTATAGTAACAAGGGACGACAAGGTTGTTACCCCTGCCACTAATATATTACACGGAATCAACCGCAAATACGTTAACCGGATAGCCGGGGACGTTGCGGGCTTTGAAGAGCGGGATATTTCCCTCAAGGAAGTATACGAGGCAAAGGAGGCTTTCCTCACTAGCACAACCAAAGTAGTGCTGCCTGTCACCGCTGTTGATAAGCGAATAATTGGAACCGGCACCGCAGGTAAGACAACACTCCTCGTGAGGGAGAAATTAAAGCAGGTAATTTTACAACATGCATGATTTTTAAATGGCCTCAGTTTGCGGACTATACATATACCCCATAAAATCCCTCGGTGGCATCGCTTTGGACCAGGTGGAACTCACTGACCGTGGTTTCAGGTATGACCGAAGATGGATGCTCGTCGATGGAGCCAACCGGTTCCTGACCCAGCGTGAACACAGTGAGATGGCACTGTTACAGACTTCCCTTGTTCCAACCGGCATAGCAGTGCATAAAAAGCTAAACCCTGCAGAAAGAATATCAATTCCCGGCAACATTGACCAGGAAGCCATGGAAGAGGTAACCATATGGGGCGACATATGCGGTGCCGTTGAAGTAGGGAAATTGTACAACGAGTGGTTCAGTGAGGCATTGGGAATGAAGTGCCGGCTGATGTACATGCCGGAGGCGGGAGAGAGGCTTGTCGATCCCCGCCATGCAATCACCCCGCACGACCTGACAAACTTTTCGGATGCTTATCCTGTGCTCCTGCTGGGAAAAGAAAGCCTGGAGGACCTCAACGACCGCATGGAGGCAGCGCTACCCATGGAACGGTTCCGGCCCAATATTGTCACGGAAGGACTGCAGCCTTACGAAGAAGACCAGCTCCGTCAATTTGCCATCAATGCGGTTAACTTTTATGGCGTGAAACTCTGCTCAAGATGCGTACTGACGACCATCGACCAGCAAACCGGCAAAAAGGCAAAAGAGCCATTAAGGACCATGGCAACTTACAGGGCGATAAACAACAATATCTATTTCGGGCAAAATATCATCTACTCGGGCGGGGGAACCATTCGCCTGGGTGACTCCATACAGGTCATTGAGCGCATGCCCGCGCCAGATTTTGAACTAAGACAAATAAAGGATTAAGTATAGCGGGGCGGTCTAGCTGATTTTCCAGTCTACTATCTGGTTGACCCATTCCGGCCGGAAATGAGTGGTTACCTTGATATAATTATCACTGTAGCCTTCCATCATTCCGCTTTTGTCATTGGCTTCAAACAAGACCTTCCTGGTCTGGCCCGCATGCTGCCCGGTGAAATACTGCATTTTCATATAGGAAAGGTTACGGAGCAGCTTATTGCGTTCATGTCTTACGTTTACAGGGACAACCGGTTGAATGCCCAAGGCATGGGTGTTATCCCTTTCCGAATAAGTGAAAACGTGCAGGTAGGAAATATCAAGGTTATGCAAAAATTCAAACGTCTCTTTAAACTCCGGTTCGGATTCCGCGGGAAAACCCACTATGACATCAACACCGATTGCGCAGTGCGGCATAATTGTTTTTATCAGGCCAACCCTTTCTGCATAAAGTTCCCTTTTGTATCTCCTTCGCATCAGCCCGAGAATTTTGTTGCTGCCGCTCTGCAGGGGGATATGAAAATGCGGCATGAATTTGTCAGATCCCGCAACAAATTCAATGATGTCATTGGTCAGGAGATTGGGCTCAATGGAAGATATGCGGTAGCGCCGGATGCCTTCGACTTTATCGAGTTGTTTTACCAGCTCGAAAAAATTTTCCTCCCGCCGGTTGATAGCAATAGTGCCGGTGCCTCCGGCACCGTCGGGCCCCTTGCCAAAATCTCCCAGGTTTACGCCCGTGAGCACAATTTCTTTGACGCCTTTTGCGGCCAGGCTTTCCACATTTGCAAGGACATTGTCAATGGTATCGCTCCGGCTTTTTCCCCTTGCCTGCGGGATCGTACAAAAGGAACAATTGTAGTCGCAACCATCCTGGACTTTCAGGAAAGTTCGGGTCCGGTCGGCGATTGAGTAGGAAGCGTGAAAGCCCGTTACCGCTTCCACGTCGCAACTGCAGATCCGGGCGGAGTCTCCCTTGGATAGCTCCTTAATATGGGTAGCGATATTAAACTTTTCCGCCGCGCCCAGGACCAGGCTTACGCCCGGGATTTCCGCGATTTCTTTGGGTTTCAGCTGTGCATAGCAGCCGGTGATGACTACAAGGCTCTCGGGGGCCTTACGCTGGATGCGCCGAACAATCTGGCGGCATTCCTTGTCCGCATTTTCAGTAACAGAGCAGGTATTAATTACATAAACGTCGGCCATGTCGTCAAACTCTTTTTTCTCAAAGCCTTCTTTTTCAAGCATTCTTGAAAGAGTTGAGGTCTCTGAAAAATTGAGTTTGCAACCCAAGGTATGGAAGGCGACTGTTCTTGCTTCTGCCATAAATGGCGGCAAAGATAAACCATAAAAAATTTTGGCTCTTTGATTTCCGGTGTGGCCTGATTTACAGGGCCATGGCTTTGGAGAAGGCCGCCAGTAGCTGTATACTTGCAACATGAACCCTGGATTAAAAAAGGCGGCGCCGCTAATACTAGTATTACTGCTGGGCGCCCTGTTATTTATTTTAAAGAAATGTTCGGCCGGCCGCGATCCCGTGCCGAATCCCAGTGTGAAGACCGATGACAAGCGGGACCCGGCCTCCAATCCTGACCGTGACCGGGGGTTTGACAGGCGGGTTTCTTACCTGCAGTATAGCAAGCATGCAAAATGCCGGATGGATTGCCGCCATATCACGCAGGCGGAAGTAGAAGATGTGATGCGAAACGGGAAAATTAATTATAATAAGAGTGACATTCAAAATGCAAGGTGCCCGCGTTATGCGCTGGAAGCGGTCACAAAAGACAACCAGGACGTAAGGATAATTTTCGCCCAATGCAACGAATCCACAACGGTCGTAACCGTTATTGACCTGGATAATAACTGGACCTGCGATTGCCCGGGGGATGACAGGAAATACGAAAATAAGAATCAATGAAAGTCTTACTAAAGCCGTTCCATTTTTTGTACTGGATCTATGCCCTGGTTTTATTTATAGGTATCATGCTCCTGATTTTTCCCCTTGTTATCGTAGCCTCTTTTTTTGGGCGTATCCGGGGCGGAAACATAATATTCAAACTATGCAGTTTCTGGGGGGACCTTTGGTTCCCGCTGATCTTTATCCGGGTGAGAAAAATATTCGAAGCTCCACACGATAAGTCGAAGCCCTATATTTTTGTAAGCAACCATATCTCATATCTCGATGCTGCTATCATAGTGAAAGCCTATCGCCAGCGCCTGCGCGCGCTGGGCAAAGTAGAACTGGCGAAAGTGCCTGTGTTTGGGTTCATTTACAGGAAGGCAATCGTAACCGTTGATCGCAGCAGCGCAGACAACCGCGCGCGAAGCGTCCAGATTCTAAAATCAATTATTTCAAAAGGAATTTCGGTGCTGGTCTTCCCGGAAGGGACCTTTAACCTGACCGGTAAACCCTTAAAAGAATTTTATGATGGCGCTTTCCGGGTCGCGATAGAAACGCAAACGCCTATTAAACCGGTCCTTTTCCTCGACGCTCATGAGCGCATGAATTACAAAAGTATTTTTTCACTGAACCCCGGGCGCTGCCGCGTTGTTTATATGGAGGAAGTGCAGGTGGAAGGATACACCATGGATGACGTGACCGCATTAAAGCAGAAAGTATATGAACTGATGCAGGAACGACTAAGATCATACATGGTAAGCTGGATCAATCACTCAACGGAGATCCGGCCCTGATTGTACCCGCAGTTTGTTAAATTGCAACATTTACGCCAACCCAGTCAGAACCCCGGATATTAATGGACATGTTTGCTGAAATCATCATTCCCCTTGCCCTGCCCAAAAATTATACATGGTCAGTGCCGGCGCATTTGATGGAGTCATTGAAACCCGGTTGCCGGGTCGAGGTAAACCTCGGCAAGAACAAAAAATACGCAGGCATCATAAAGCGCCTGCACCATGAATCCCCTGAATTCTTCGAAGCAAAAGATATTTTAAATGTGCTGGACGCGGAGCCTGTCGTGTATGAAGAGCAACTGAACCTCTGGGAATGGATAGCTTCCTATTACATGTGCAGCGAAGGCGAAGTTATGGCAGCGGCCCTGCCTGCGCACTTCAAACTGAGCAGCGAGACCGTGCTCGTGTTTAACGAAGAATACGGCGAAGATTTTTCTTCCCTCGATCATGATGAATTCCTGGTAGGTGAAGCATTGCTTTTGAAAAAAGAGTTAAAACTCTCAGAGGTACAGCAGCTGCTGGATTCGTCGCACGTTTACCCGGTCATCGCAAGACTGATTCAAAAAAAGGTCTGTTTTGTCTGGGAAGCACTTAAACAAACCTATGCGCCCAAAAAAGAAACCTATATCCTGCTAAACCCGGTATATGACAATGAAGAGGAATTGCAAAAACTGGTAAATGAAGATAAAAAATTGCAGCGTGCTGAAAAGCAGATGGAGCTTTTGCTTAGCTACCTGCACATTACCCGCACGGAAGGAGAGGTTACCAAATCAGCCCTGCTTAAAAAATCCAATGCATCCGACGCCCAGCTCAAGGGATTGATTGATAAAAAAATCCTGCTGGCAGAGAAAAGGGCGGTAGACCGGTTGTTGTATTTACCCAGGGACATTAAAATAGATTTCGAATTGTCCCCCCAGCAGGAGGAAGCGCTTACCAGTATCAGGGGACTGCTTGCTGAAAAGCAGGTCTGTCTCCTGCATGGCGTTACATCGAGTGGTAAAACCCAGGTCTATATCAAACTGATGGAGGAGGCGATTAAGAAAGGCAGCCAGGTGCTTTACATGCTGCCCGAGATTGCGCTCACTTCCCAGATCATCCGGAGACTGCAGAAACATTTCGGTGGATATATTGGGATATACCATTCGAAGTTTACCCAGAATGAACGGGTGGAAATATGGAACAAGGTAAAAAGCGGGGAATTGAAAATCATACTGGGCGCGCGATCGTCGCTCTTTCTTCCGTTCCGCGATTTAAAACTGATTATCTGTGACGAAGAGCATGACAGTTCCTTCAAGCAGCAGGAGCCGGCACCACGTTATAACGGGAGGGATGCCGCGATCTACTTTGCTTCCTTGTTTGGTGCAAAGGTGCTGCTCGGCAGCGCTACCCCTTCGCTGGAGAGTTACCATAACGCGGTAACCGGTAAGTACGGGCTGGTGGAGTTAAACCAGCGGTATGGCGATTTTCAGCTGCCGCCGATTGAAATAATTGACACTAAAAAAATCGTTCAAAAGGACCGGTCCAAAGTGATGCTTTCTCCAGCCCTGACAGAAGCAATCACCGGAACAGTTGCCCGGCAGCGCCAGGTCATCCTGTTCCAGAACAGGAGAGGTTATTCGCCCTACCAGATTTGCAGCGTCTGTGGCTGGATACCTCAATGCAAATATTGTGACGTATCCCTTACGTATCACAAGCTTCACAACAAATTGCAGTGCCACTATTGCGGCACCACGTATCCGCCGCTGGCGATTTGCGCCGCCTGCGGCAGTCATAGTTTCATGCAGAAGAACTTTGGTACAGAAAAAGTGGAAGAACAACTGCAGGAAACTTTCCCGGACGCCCGCATCGCCCGCATGGACGTCGATACGGTAAAAGGTAAGAATGCGCACGACATTCTGATCCAGCAATTTGAACAGCGGCGGATAGACATTCTTGTGGGAACCCAGATGGTTGTCAAGGGCCTCGATTTTGATCATGTGGACCTGGTGGGTATTATAGACGCCGACGGGCTGCTGCACTTCGCGGACTTCCGGGTTCATGAGCGGGCTTTTCAGCTCATGGAACAGGTCAGCGGCCGGGCAGGAAGAAAAGGGGAATCCGGGAAAGTGATGATTCAGACCCTGCAGCCCGGGCACCCAATATTGCAGTTGGTACAGCTGCATGACTACAAGAAAATGTATGCGGCAGAAATCGTCAACCGCAAACAATTTTTCTATCCACCGTTTTCCCGGCTTATCCAGTTAAGTTTCAAACATAAACTCAAAGAAGTGGTGGACAAAGCTGCCCAGGAATTTGCCGCCGCCTTAAAAAATCCTTTCGGGGATTATATCGTTGGTCCGGCGGAACCGGTGGTTGGCCGTGTCCGGAACCAATACCTGATGGAACTGCTGCTAAAACTGCCGCGCGATACAAAACTCATTGCCCAATGCAAAACAGCCATCCTCTACCAGGTCGCTATGATGCACCAGCATAAGTCTTTCCGGAGTGTAACCGTAATTGCGGATGTGGATGCAATGTAGTTTTGCTAATTGGCCAATGCCAGTATTTTTATCTATATATAAGTATCTGATTTTATTGTGTTTATGGAGGTAAATTCCACTGATATCAAATTCAATTTTCTCTGGAGTTTATTGATTTCATCTACAAAATCTGTATCTTTACACAATCGGCGGCAGGCCATTTATGACCTCCCAACGACAAAGATTGAAAGGGACCTTACGGGGTCCTTTTTGTTTAACTGAGTATTTTGAATATATTTTTTCCAAGAATTTCCTGTCGGGTTAACCGGTAAAAGCGGTTTCGATAAAAGAGCAATAGCTCTTTTAATCCTGAACGTCTTTCAATGCCGCTTCGAAGGCCGTCAATCAACGTTCTTGTTTCAATATCCGAGACAATATCAAGCACAATTCTTGAGGCCTGCTCAAGCCCCTCTTTGATTCGTTTAGCAATAGTATCAGGATTTTTGCTTGAAATGCATTTCATTTCTGCTTTAAGTATAACATGGCCCCTAATCAGAAAAACATCAAACTTCTTTTCCTCTTTTGAAAACATGCCTGTGGGCACAAAGAGCACATCATAGTCCATAGCTGTAAGAGCCCTTGCCGTTGAAATTTCATGCTCATGATCCATATCCTTTTTTTCGGTATATACCGAACAATCCGTTTGCCGGTCTGTATGAAGGCGCACCCATTCCTCAGATGCTAGCAGCGCTTCAATGGCCTTTTGTCTATTTTTTACTCCAATCGCCTCAAAGCATGGTCTAAGCAGACTATGAAAAAAAGTAATGTCAATGAAAAGCACCTGGCTTTTTGGAACAGGGTCATGTGCAGTTTCAATAACTCGATCTTCTGATTTTTTTTCAATAAAATCGCTTGCAGGCATGGGCATCATTTTCCGGTCGGCAAAGGTAAGCCAATATCCGTTGCTAATAACCTGCCATTGGACCAGTAAAGATGATATTTCTGTCTTTGTAAAGTTGCCGGATCCGCTTTGAATTTGTTCTCGCCGGTAAAGATTTTATCACGGTTATAAACGACTCTAATGTCGCGAAATTAGTTTGGCTGGAAGTCGAACATTTAGAAATCCGTATCACAAACAGAAAAATTTCTTGATTCCTGACGTGTGCAAACAAATTCAAAAACCCAACGGTATTGAGGATTTTTAAAATCTAACAGGCGTTGTGCCTAGAATGAGGTTGGTTACCAATGGAGGGCCTTTTGTGAATTGTCGTCTTTGTGACCCAGATTTATCTTGTGGAGTGGTTCAGAGCCCGACCTTTAAGTTGGAGGGGGATTAATTTCAGGTGTGCAATCAGTTGCAACAGTCGTTGAAAACTATTCAAACGTCAATTCTTGCCGGATGGCATTTTATTCGTACTTTTGCGCCGCCAAAAAGAAGGTTCGCGCGTTTAGAAAAATTGGGTACTAAGTAGTTAAGAATAAGGAATTAACAGGAAAAAGGGCAGGGTGGTTCGGAGGATGGGAAGCAGGAAGAGGCGGGCGAAAATTCACGAAGCTGGCGGTCCCGAATTTCGTAAGTAAATAATTTTCAATTATAAACAATCATGGCAGACTTAAAATTTCAGAGAAACTTTGGTATTGCGGCTCACATTGACGCCGGGAAGACGACTACCACGGAGCGTATCCTGCGCTACACCGGTATGATTCATAAAATAGGTGAGGTGCATGATGGCGCTGCCACAACAGACTGGATGGAACAGGAAAAGGAGAGGGGTATTACGATTACTTCTGCTGCGGTAAGTTGCCAGTGGAATTTCCCTACCGTAAAAGGTAAGGTGGATGCAAACACAAAAAAATATTCTTTTAATATCATCGATACGCCCGGTCACGTTGACTTTACTGTTGAGGTAGAGCGTTCCATGCGTGTACTGGACGGCCTGATTGCACTTTTTTCAGCTGTTGACGGCGTTGAGCCTCAATCTGAAACTGTTTGGCGTCAGGCTAACCGTTACAACGTTCCGCGTATTGGGTTTGTAAATAAAATGGACCGTGCAGGTGCTGACTTCCTGAACGTGGTAAAACAGGTAAAGGAAATGCTGGGTTCCAAAGCGGTTCCCCTGCAGCTCCCTATCGGTGCTGAAGATGATTTCAGGGGTGTAGTGGACCTGATTAAGATGAAAGGTATCATCTGGCATATGGAAACGGAAGGAATGACTTTCGATGAAGTTGAAGTGCCAGCTGACATGGTGGAAGAAGCCAATGAGTGGAGGGCAAGCCTGGTTGAAGCGGTTGCTGAATACGATGATAAACTGCTGGAAAAATTCTTTGAGGATCCCAATTCCATCAGCGAAGACGAAATTCATGAGGCTATCCGCAAAGCAACCATCGACCTGAGCATTGTGCCGATGATGTGCGGAAGCTCGTTTAAGAATAAAGGTGTGCAGACAGCGCTTGACGCGGTTTGCCGATACCTACCCAGCCCGGTTGACATCGAAGCTGTCAAAGGTCTGAATCCTGATTCAGGCGAAGAGGAATCCCGTAAGCCGGATGCAAAAGAACCTTTTGCAGCCCTGGCTTTCAAAATTATGACGGACCCGTTCGTGGGACGCCTGGCATTCTTCCGCGTTTATTCCGGGCACCTGGATGCCGGTTCCTATGTATTGAACGTAAGGAGCGGTAAGAAAGAGCGTATCAGCCGTATCATGAAGATGTTTGCCAACAAGCAAAACCCGATTGACTTTATCGAAGCAGGTGATATCGGTGCAGCCGTAGGTTTTAAAGAAATCAAAACCGGGGATACGCTTTGCGATGAAGATCATCCGATTACGTTGGAAAACATGTTTATCCCGGAACCGGTAATCGCCATCGCTATCGAGCCAAAGACACAGGCGGACGTGGATAAGATGGGTATGGCTATCGCCAAACTAGTTGAAGAAGACCCGACACTGCGTGTGAATACGGATGAGGATACCGGGCAGACCATCCTTCGTGGTATGGGTGAGCTGCACCTTGAGATCATCATCGATCGTATGAGGCGCGAATTTAAAGTTGAGGTAAACCAGGGTGCACCCCAGGTTGCATATAAGGAAGCATTTAACGCCACTGTTGAGCACCGTGAAGTCCTTAAGAAGCAGACCGGTGGTCGTGGTAAGTTCGCTGATATCGTGTTCGAGCTCGGACCGACTGACGCTGAGTGGAGGGCTGAAAACCCTGACAAGCATTACCAGTTTGTCAATGATATTTTCGGAGGTTCAATCCCCCGCGAATTTGTTCCTGCCATCCAGAAAGGCTTTGAACAGGCCATGTCAACAGGTGTGCTTGCAAGTTACCCGGTGGATAACCTGAAGATCCGCGTATTCGACGGAAGCTTCCACCAGGTGGACTCCGATTCAATGTCTTTTGAGCTTTGTGCCAAGAGTGGATTCCGTGAGGCTGCCCGCAAGGCCAAACCCGTTATCCTGGAACCCATCATGAAAGTGGAGGTGGTAACACCTGACCAATACATGGGGGATGTAACAGGTGACCTTAACCGTCGCCGTGCGATCCTCGAGGGAATGGATAATCGTAATAATGCGCAGGTCATTAAGGCAAAGGTGCCATTGAGTGAAATGTTCGGATATGTGACGCAGCTGAGAAGTTTGTCTTCCGGCCGTGCTTCATCTACCATGGAGTTTTCACATTATTCCCCAGCACCAAATAATATCGCCGAGGAAGTAATTGCCAAAGTAAAAGGAAAAGTTGGCGCGGCGTAAGAATAGCGTTAGAACATTGAGTTACAGCCTGGTTCGTATTGAACCAGGCTTTTTTTTATCTGATCCGGGCAGCTATATGACCAAATTAATTGTCCCGGAAAGTTCTTTGGTATTAATTTTGCTGTGAATCAAACAGTTCGCCCCGTTTTTAAAAATTCGTCCTGGTTATGTTTAGTAGCACGGGATGACCAATGTCCTACGAAAAATGGGGAAAGATTGAAAACCGAAGGGCTCGTCTGGGTCCTTTTTTTTATTTTTTGACCTCCAGCCGGATAGTTTCCGCATCGTTTTATCCTGATACATTTTCATATTAAATAATTGTGCCACCGTTAATTTGCAATTCCAAATAATAATGAGTTGACCGTGAAATAATTTTGCGAGCCAGTCGCTTATATATTGCAACTTTAAATCCATGAAGATAAAAACGGCGCTTACCCTGATGGGACTTTTACTCATGCTGGTTGGTCTGGGACAGGACCGGCCCGTCGCAAGGGGAATGAAGATTTCCAAATCCACCAGCATAAAAAAAGCGAATTATTCCATTTCCGCGGGCGCGGGCCTGGAAACTCCCGTCATAACGGTGGAAGGAGATAATATCACTATCGATTTTAAGCAGGCATCACTTAGTGGGGCAACGAATAGCGCCAAACCGGATGAGTACTCTGGTCTTGCCATCTTAATCCAGAACAGCCGGAACGTCACCATAAAAAACTTAAACGCAAGGGGATACCGGGTGGCGCTGATTGCAAGGAATGTCGAGGGGCTGGTACTGGATAACTGTGATTTCAGCTACAATTACCGCCAACATTTAAACAGTACGCAGGAGAAAGAAGATATTGCTGACTGGATGAGCTATCACCAGAACGAGAAGGACGAATGGCTCCGCTACGGCGCTGCGATGTACCTGCGGAACTGCAACAAAGCAGTGGTTAAAAACTGCAGGGTTACCGGCGGACAGAATGCGCTTATGATGATGGAATGCAATGATGGAAAGATTTATAATAATGATTTTTCATTCAACTCTGGGATTGGAATCGGGATGTACAAAAGCAGCCGGAACCACGTGCTTTATAACCGGCTAATTTTTAATGTCCGGGGATACAGCCACGGTGTCTACAACCGTGGCCAGGATAGCGCTGGCCTGCTGGTATATGAGCAGAGCAGCAACAATATTTTCTATAAAAACAACGTGACCCATGGAGGAGACGGGTTCTTTCTTTGGGCGGGACAATCCACCATGGATAGCGGGCAGGGTGGCTGCAATGACAACCTGGTGATGAGCAATGATTTTTCGTATGCCCCTACCAATGGAATTGAAGTCACATTCAGCCGCAACTCGATTATTGATAACCGCATATTTGAGTGCGATCATGGCCTTTGGGGAGGCTATAGCTACGAGTCAGTTATCAGCGGTAACAAGTTCCGCAACAACCGTGTTGGGATTGCTATCGAGCACGGGCAGTCCAACCTGATATCCTACAATGTATTCTTTCGGGATAAAGAAGCCATCCGCCTTTGGGCGAGGGAATCCCAGCCTCCCGAATGGGGATACGCAAAGAACAGGGATACCAGGAGCAGGAATTACGTGATTGCCAATAACAATTTCAGCGACAACCAGACAGTACTTAGCCTTCAGAGGATCGAAAATATCAGGGCCTTTGGAAACTTTTACAGCAATTTTGGTGAACTATTCAATGCAGATGCATCAGTAAGCGGGCTTGACACGACCCAGGACGTCGTCCTCGATGACTCGCTGGTAATGGGGCAAAGCACTGGCGCTGCTGATTCAGCGATCGCCCGGGCTAAGATAACCAAACCCGCAGATCCGTTTAAAAATACCAGCGCCTTTGCAGGCAGAAAAAACATAATGATCACTGAGTGGGGCCCCTACGATTTTCGCTCGCCGGTGATCTGGAATACCAATCCCACAGACAGTGCTGGTATCCTCCGGTTCGAGTTAAAGGGGCCTGCCGGCAACTGGCGGGTCAGGAAGGCAAGCGGAGTGGACAGTCTTTCCGCGCAGAGCGGTACTTTCCCTGCTTCCATCACCGGCCGGAAAATACCTGGAAAACGGACCGATATTTTTATCGAACTGGAATACAAGGGTGAGGCAATAACGACCCCCTTTGGTCAAAAGATTGCAAAAGCAAAACCTACCTATTTTCCTTCCGGCAATTTTTCCAGCCTATTGACTGGGAAATAAGATGGTTTTCAATGGATACTGCATACTATAACCCGCTGAAGGAACCCGGGTTATTCGCCCCGACTGTGCGGATGGCACCCCTCAAAACTGAAAAGAAAAGTACGCTTGACTTTGCGCTTTGGGAGGGGTTGAAGGTTGATTCGGCTGCCTATGAACAGTTTATGACGTTAGCCGACGGAACGGCTGAAGTTCCTACCGGGAAATACGAACTTTCGCTTACCTGGGATGATGCGGCGAGGGTATACGTTGACGGGAACCTCGTGATAGATGAATGGAATCCTTCCCGTTATAAATTTGATGAATCTCCGAACCGCAGCGTGCTGCTTAACCTCGGTGGTAATCACTCCTTTAGGGTAGAGCACCTGAACCTGCGCGGGTTTTCGGTGCTGAGCCTGAAACTGAGGCCTGCGCCTTAAGAGAGAGATTGATTGAAAATTCTTTCCTAACTATTTGGTGGATATGGTGTCCCGCCCTACCTTTGCAGCCCCAATGGGAAAATTGGGCTTTTACTATGTCTCAGCGAATCAGAATAAAATTACAGTCTTACGATCACAACCTGGTTGATAAATCAGCAGAAAAAATCGTAAAAACAGTTCGCAGCACAGGTGCGGTAGTTACAGGACCTATTCCCCTGCCTACACGCAAAAAAATCTTTACCGTACTGCGTTCACCTCACGTTAACAAGAAGAGCCGTGAACAGTTCCAGCTTGCTACGCACAAGCGCCTGCTGGACATCTATACGTCCTCTTCACGTACCGTAGATGCACTGAGCAAGCTGGATTTGCCCAGTGGTGTGGAAGTTGAGATCAAAGCGTAGTTTAAGGCCGTTAGTTTTCCTGCAGGCAGGAGGATTACCGGAAAAAAAACTAAAACAAGTTCTTTTTATAAGTCATCTGCCAATCCCAAAGGGGAAAAAGCAGCGCTGACAAATCTAACTAAGCCGGGTGAAAACGGCCAGGCCGGTTAAATCAAAGCTTAGTACAAAAAATATAAACAAGCCCTTCGAGGTTTGTTTATCGCTGGTACTTCCTCCTCCGCGAGCATCATCAGATAGCGCGGGGAACAACGGAAAAGGTCAGCGATGAACCAGGATTGAATTCCGATATACCTATCGGGATGTCTTGAATAACCTTGCGGGGATTAAACCGTAAGAAAATGAAAGGTATTATTGGAAAGAAAATTGGGATGACAAGTGTCTTCGATCCTGGTGGAAAGCAGACGGCTGTTACCATTATTGAGGCCGGCCCCTGTGTGGTTACACAGGTGAAGACCATGGAATCAGACGGGTACAGCGCACTGCAACTCGCATTCGGCGAAAAAAACGACAAACACTCCAACAAAGCCGAAAAGAATCACTTCTCCAAAGCAAGCACAGCTCCCAAGAAATTTGTAAAGGAATTCCGGGATTTCGCAATTCAGAAAAATATTGGTGAATCTATTACAGTTGACATTTTCGCTGAAGGCGATAAAGTTGAAGTTGTAGGTACTACCAAGGGTAAGGGTTTCCAGGGTGTTGTAAAACGTCATGGTTTCCATGGTGTGGGACAACAGTCTCACGGTCAGCATGACCGCCAGAGAGCACCCGGTTCACTCGGTAACTCTTCTGATGCCAGCCGTGTAATGAAAGGCATGAAGATGGCCGGCCGCACTGGTGGCGACAGGGTCAAACTGAAAGGCCTGAAAGTCGTAAAGATTTTCCCTGACAAGAATTATATTTTAATCAGTGGTGCTGTTCCGGGCCACAATGGTTCAATCGTTTTAATCCAGAAGTAATATGCAAGTTGACGTTTTAAATATAGAAGGAAAGAAAACAGGTAGGACTGTTGAGCTGCCGGAAGAGATATTCGGTGTAGAGCCCAACAATCACGTTGTTTACCTGGCAGTAAAACAATACCTCGCTGCGCAGCGCCAGGGTACCCATAAAGTAAAGACCCGTGCTGAAGTGCAGGGTGCCAGCCGCAAGCTGCACCGCCAGAAAGGTACTGGTGGAAGCCGTAAGGGTAATATCCGCAACCCCTTATACAAGGGTGGTGGTACCATCTTCGGCCCCAAGCCGCACGGTTACGATATCAAACTGAACCGTAAGGTAAAAGACCTCGCAAAGATTTCTGCCCTTTCCCATAAAGCAAAAGAAAATTCAATTGTAGTTGTTGAGGACATCAACCTGGATGCTCCCAAAACAAAGACAATCGTTGATATGCTGGGTAAGCTGAATGTAGGTGATAAAAAAATCATGTTCGTTCTTCCGGAATACAATGACAATGTTCAGACGTCCATCCGCAACGTGCCTTATATCTTAGGCGTATTGCTGAGCGATATCAATACTTATGATATCGTAAACTCTGAAGTGGTGGTGCTCACGGAAGGCGCGGCAAAGATTTTTGCAGAAACGGATGAGAAGGCGGAAGCGTAATAGCGGAAGCGGACAGAAAGAAACGAATTAGCGTTCATTAATAAGAAGTATATGAAACTTTCAGATGTATTGATAAAACCGATTTTGACAGAGAAGGCCAATGGCCAGCAGGATAAACTGCGCCGCTATGCTTTCAGGGTTTCAAAGGATGCCAATAAGCTTGAAATCAAAAAAGCTGTTGAAGGGTTTTACGGTGTAAAGGTTACCGATGTAAACACATTGGTGGTCCCCGCAAAAAGCAAGAGTCGTTTTACAAAAGCTGGTGTTATCTCGGGCAGGAAGCCTGGTTACAAGAAAGCATTTGTAACGGTTGCTGAGGGAGATAACATTGACCTTTACTCTAACATTTAATTTAACAAACTAAAGCTGGCGAAGCTGATAAGTTCGCAAAACAAAAAATGGCACTGAAGAAATTTAAACCGGTTACAGCAGGAACACGATGGAGAATCGGGAATGCGTATGCAGAGGTTACTACCAATGTTCCTGAAGGAAGCCTGACAGAAACTAAAAAACGCACGGGTGGCCGTAACTCATCAGGACACCTGACCATGCGTTACAGGGGCGGCGGACATAAGAAGAAATACCGCGTTATCGACTTTAAGAGAAACAAAAAAGGGATGACGGCAACAGTCGCATCTATTGAATATGATCCAAACCGGACGGCATTTATCGCGCTGGTTACCTATAACGACGGCGAAAAACGCTATATCCTGGCACCCCAGGGCCTGGCTGTCGGAGCTGTTATTGAAAGTGGCGACGCGGTGGCACCGGAAATTGGCAATGCCCTGCAGCTTAAAAACATGCCGCTCGGTACCAACGTGCACAATATTGAAATGCAGCCCGGGCAGGGTGGCAAGCTTGCCAGGAGCGCTGGTTCGTCCGCGCAGCTGAGCAACAAGGAAGATCGGTATGCAATCCTGAAAATGCCTTCAGGTGAATTACGTAAAGTACTGATCAACTGTTATGCGACCGTAGGGGTGGTGAGCAATAGCGACCATAGCCTGCAGAGCATGGGTAAGGCCGGCCGTAACAGGTGGAAAGGTATCAAACCAAGAAACCGCGGTGTGGCGATGAACCCGGTGGATCACCCAATGGGTGGTGGTGAAGGTAAAGCTTCAGGTGGTCAGCCCCGCAGCAGGAATGGCCAGTATTCAAGAGGCCTGAAAACGCGTACCAAAGGAAAAGGAAGCGATAAGCTGATTATCCAGCGGAAAAATGGTACCAAGCTTTCAACCCTCTAACCCGAATCTTAACATCTTAAACGACATTATAAATGGCTCGTTCAGTAAAAAAAGGTCCTTACGTAGCTTCTCATCTTGAGAAAAAAGTAATGGCTATTAACGAAGGGAAAAACAAGAAGAGTGTTATCAAAACCTGGAGCCGTCGCTCCACGATTACACCGGATTTTGTCGGGCATACGTTTGCTGTGCACAATGGCAATAAGTTCATCCCGGTGTATGTAACAGAATTCATGGTGGGACACAAGCTTGGGGAATTTGCTCCAACCCGCCAGTTCAAAGGACACTCTAGCAAAAAGATAGCATAACCGTTTCGGGAACCCGAAACCTGAAAAAGTATAAAATGGAAGCAGTAGCAAAACTGAGAAATTATCCGACATCGCCCCGCAAAATGCGTTTGCTGGCTGACCTTATCCGTGGTGAAAAGGTGGAGAAAGCATTGGCGGTTCTTGAGCATAATACAAAACACCCCGCTGTGCCTTTGCGCAAACTGGTGTTGAGTGCCATCAGTAACTGGAAGGCTAAGAACGAAGGCGCTGACGAAAGCCAGCTGGTGGTGAAAACCATCTTCGTAGACGGGGCCAGGACGCTGAAACGTATGCGCCCGGCGCCACAGGGCCGCGGTTACCGCGTACGCAAGCGCAGCAACCACGTAACTGTGATTGTTGACAATAAAGAAAATAAAAACTAAACGAATTAATAAACCAATAACATGGGTCAAAAAGCAAATCCGATTGGTAACAGGTTAGGCATCATCCGCGGTTGGGAATCCAACTGGTATGGCAGCAAGAAAGATTTTGCTTCCAAACTGATTGAGGACCACAAAATCAGGACTTACCTGAATGCGCGTATCAATAAAGGCGGTATTTCCAAAATCGTTATTGAGCGTACACTGGGGAAACTGATCATTACCATCCATACCTCCAAGCCTGGTATCATCATTGGTAAAGGTGGTGGCGAAGTGGATCGTATTAAGGAAGAGCTGAAGAAACTGACTGGTAAGGACGATGTCCAGATCAATATCCTGGAAATCCGCCGGCCGGAACTGGATGCCATGATCGTTGGAGATACTATCGCACGCCAGATTGAAAACCGTATTAACTTCAAACGCGCCACTAAAATGGCGATTGCCTCGGCTCTCCGTATGGGCGCTGAAGGTATAAAAGTGAAACTGAGCGGACGACTGGCTGGTGCTGAAATCGCACGCAGCGAGGAATTCAAACAGGGACGTGTTCCCCTTCACACCTTCCGTATGGATATTGACTATGCCAATGTTTTCGCACAGACCGTGTATGGCAAAATCGGTATCAAAGTATGGATTTGTAAAGGTGAAGTGTTGACCAAGAGAGACCTGAACCCCAATTTCGTGGGTGGCAAAAATGAAGGTGGTGGTGAGAGAAGGGAAAGAAGGGAAGATTTCCGTCCTGACAGGCGCGACGACCGCAGGGGCGGTGGCGGTGGAGACCGCAGAGGCGGCGGACGCGGAGACAGGAGAAACTAATTAGCACATTTTTCAAATTGAAATAAGATGTTACAACCGAAAAGAACGAAACACAGGAAGATGCAGAAAGGCCGCATGAAAGGCGACGCCAAAAGGGGCACTACCATTGCTTTCGGATCCTATGCACTGAAAACACTGGACAGCCACTGGCTGACTGATCGCCAGATTGAAGCTGCGCGCCAGGCCCTTACCCGCCACATGAAGCGTGAGGGTAATGTGTGGATTCGTGTATTCCCTGACAAACCAATTACCCGCAAGCCGCTTGAAGTGCGTATGGGTAAAGGAAAGGGTAACCTGGAGTTCTGGGCTGCTGTAATCAAACCAGGCCGTATCTTATTTGAAGTGGATGGCGTGGATGAAAAAACAGCACGTGAGTCGCTGGAACTGGCTGCAGGCAAGCTGCCGGTGAAAACAAAGTTTGTAATCCGCAGGGATTTGGTGTCATAAGTAATAAACTGATAAATCGTAGTAGCGATGTCAAAGAAAATAGATTTTTTAAAAAGTATCCAGGGACTGAATGAAAGTGACCTGCAGGCACGCATCTCGGAAGACGAGCTGCGCCTGAAAAAACTGCAGTTCGCCCATGCTATTTCTCCCCTGGAGAACCCGATGAACATCCGTGGCCTTCGCAGGGAAATTGCACGGCTGAAAACGGAATTGAATAAAAAGAAACTGACAAATTAAATAAAATGTCTGAAGAAAGAAACTTAAGAAAAACGAGGATAGGTATCGTTACCAGCAACAAAATGGCTAAGACTATTACCGTTGCGGTTGAACGTAAAGTAAAGCACCCTATCTATGGTAAGTTCGTAAAAAAGACTACCAAGTTTCATGCGCATGATGACAAGAATGAGTGCAGCATCGGTGATATCGTGAAAATCATGGAAACTCGTCCGCTGAGCAAAACCAAAAGGTGGAGAATGGTGGAGATTGTGGAGAAAGTGAAGTAAGGACCAGGCCCTGCCGGGAACGGGAAGGGACGTTAAAGAAATTTAAAATCAAAGTACCAGATACTGGGTACTACAAAACTGTAAAAAGATGATTCAGCAAGAAAGCCGCCTGAATGTTGCGGATAACAGTGGTGCCAAAGAGGTGCTTTGTATCCGCGTATTGGGAAACAGCGGCCAGCGTTATGCAAGGATTGGCGATAAGATCGTAGTGACTGTAAAAGATGCATTGCCAGCAGGCGGTATCAAGAAAGGTACTGTTGCAAAGGCCGTTATCGTGCGCACCACCAACAAACTGCGTCGCAAGGATGGTTCCTATATCCGTTTCGATGATAATGCAGTGGTGTTACTGAACCAGTCTGACGAACCCCGCGGCACACGTATTTTCGGGCCGGTAGCAAGGGAACTTCGTGACAAGGGATATATGAAGATCATTTCCCTGGCGCCTGAAGTGCTTTAAGGGCAACGAATCCCGCGGTCCGGAAAAATTCAGGGACTGCAGCGACAAAAAACTGAAAAGTTGATTAACTAAAATATCCTCCCGGAATGCCGGAAGGGAAAAGAAAGAAAAATGGCAACGAGATTTAAACCCAAGTACAATATTAAAAAGGGAGACCTGGTGATTGTAATTTCCGGCGCTTCCAAAACACAGAAAGACGAAAAAGGGAATTTGCTTTACAAGCCCCGTACTGTGAAAGAAGTACTGGTTGAAGAAGGCAAAGTGATCGTGGAAGGTGTGAATATTGTGACGCGTCATACAAAGCCTAACGCGCAGAACACGAAAGGCGGGCTGGTGAAGAAAGAAGCGGCGATCCACATCAGCAATGTAATGCTGTGGGACGCGAAAGCAAAATCTCCTGCCAAAGTGAAAAGGACAAGAGAGAATGGTAAAGTAGTGCGTGTATCAAAAAAATCAGGAGAGAAAATATAATCCTGTTTCCGCTGCAAGGCGGGTCAAAAGAAAAAGATTATGAGTACTAAAACATATACTCCGAGACTGGCAGACAAATACCAGAAAGAGGTTATACCTGCCCTGGTAAAGAAATTTTCTTATAAAACAGTAATGCAGGCTCCCAAGCTGGAAAAGATTTGCCTGAACCGCGGCGTAAACGGCGCGGTGTCCGATAAGAAAATGATTGACATTGCGGTGGATGAACTGTCGACCATAACGGGTCAGAAAGCAGTGGCAACCATGTCTAAGAAAGACATCTCAAACTTCAAGCTTCGTAAAGCCATGCCGATTGGTGTGCGGGTTACTTTGCGCGGCGTGAAAATGTACGAGTTCCTGGACAGGCTGATTGCTGTCGCCTTGCCCCGTGTACGTGACTTCAAAGGCATCAATGAAAAATCATTTGATGGCCGTGGCAACTACACCCTGGGTGTGACCGAGCAAATCATCTTCCCTGAAATCGATATCGATAAAGTGAGCAAAATCACAGGTATGGATATCACTTTCGTGACCAACGCTGGCACGGACGAGGAAGCTTACGAGTTGCTGAAAGAACTCGGGATGCCTTTCAGGAATGCCAAGAAATAAGAACAGAAAGGGCAATTCCAGCACCGTTCAATCAATCACGGCTGGAACCCGGAACTTAAAAAATTTGAAATTTAAAATAACATGGCAAAAACATCAGTAAAAGCCAGGCAGCGTAAAAGAGAGAAAATGGTAGCCCAGCATGCCGGAAAGCGTGCCGAGCTGAAGAAAGCAGGCGATTGGAAAGCATTGGATGAATTACCAAAAAATGCCTCTCCTGTCAGGTTGAAAAACCGTTGCGCGCTCACAGGTCGTCCAAAAGGATATGTCCGTTATTTCGGGATTTCCAGGATTGCCCTTCGTGACATGGCGCTCAATGGCAAGATACCAGGATTGAAGAAAGCCAGCTGGTAATAGCAAAAGGGCAGGGGCCAGGTGTAAACCAGGTTTACCACCGACGGCCCGGATGACAACTAATATATAAACTGAATTAATTAGAATAAAATGGTAACAGATCCTATAGCAGATTTTCTCACAAGAATCCGTAACGCACAGATGGCGGGTCACCGTATTGTGGAAATACCTGCTTCCAATCTGAAAAAGCGTATGACGGAAATCCTGTATGCACAGGGTTATATTCTGAAATACAAGTTTGAGGATGATAGCAAGCAGGGTGTGATTAAGATCGCCCTGAAGTATGACCCTCAGACAAAGCAGCCGGCCATCCACAGCCTGGAAAGAATCAGCCGCCCGGGACTGAGGCAGTATTCAAGGCCAGCGGAATTCCGCCGTGTGAAGAACGGACTGGGTGTAGCGATCATCTCTACTTCCAAGGGAGTCATGACGGACAAGGACGCTAAGGCGCAGAACGTCGGTGGTGAAGTTCTTTGCTACGTGTATTAAAAATAGCAGAAGGTTACCGTGGCCTAAGCGGCCTTGGGGACCGGTAAGTTGCCGATACATTAAGCTTAAACTATACTAAGCTGACCGGTCGCAACTGGTAAATAAAACTTGTAAAACTCAAAAACATTTCGCATGTCTCGTATAGGTAGAAAATCAGTTCCAGTTCCAAGCGGCGTAACCGTAACAGTTGGCGCTGATAACGTGATAGCAGTAAAAGGATCAAAGGGCGAGTTGAAACAGCCCATTGATCGCGATATAAAAGTGGAAGTAAAGGACGGGCAGGTTCATTTCAGCCGCCCGACTGACCAGATCCGTCACCGTGCGATGCACGGGCTGTACCGCGCGCTGATTTCCAATTTAATCAAGGGTGTAACCGATGGTTATGTCCGTAAGCTGGAACTCATCGGGGTAGGTTTCAAGGCAGCCAGCCAGGGTAACATGCTGGACCTGTCACTCGGATATTCGCATAACATCCTGTTTGAAATCCCGAAAGAACTGAAAGTGGCCACTGCCCAGGAAAAAGGACAGAACCCTATCATTACCCTGGAAGGAATCGACAAACAGCTGATTGGGCAGGTAGCAGCAAAGATCCGCGGCCTGCGCAAGCCGGAGCCTTACAAAGGAAAAGGGGTGCGTTATGTGGGTGAAGTGGTACGCAAGAAAGCTGGTAAGGCAGCTGGTAAGTAAAGTTGGCGGCCCCGTGCGGGTCAGCAATAGAAAATAAACTAGTCAATTTTCCTGGCAGTATCAGGAAACAAAATAGAAAGAAATGAACCCGAAAGTAAAAGCACAGAGAAGACAGAACATACGCTTCGGCATCCGCGCCAAAGTTAGCGGGACCGCGCAGCGCCCACGTCTTTGTGTATTCAGGAGCAATACAGATATCTATGCCCAGCTCATCGATGACAGTAGCGGCGTGACACTGGCTTCCGCTTCTTCAAAAGATAAAGACATCCAGGCACAGAAAGTAAATAAGACGGAGAAAGGAAAACTTGTTGGTGCTGCTATCGCCCGCAAAGCCGGGGATATCGGCCTGAAAGAAGTGCTCTTCGATCGTGGCGGTTACCTCTACCACGGCCGTGTTAAAGCGGTAGCTGATGCGGCAAGGGAAGGTGGACTTCAATTTTAATTCGCAAATTTTCAAATTGAAAAAATAAATGTCAAAAGTTAATTTAAAAAGAGTAAAAGCTGGCGACCTTGAATTGAAGGAAAAGGTGGTTGGTATTAACCGCGTGGTTAAGACGACCAAAGGCGGCCGTGCTTTTAGTTTCTCAGCACTTGTGGTTGTAGGAAACGAAAATGGCGTAGTAGGACATGGATTGGGAAAAGCGAAAGAAGTACAGGAAGCCATTACAAAAGGAATTGAAGATGCAAAAAAGAACCTGATAAAAGTTCCGGTAATGCATGGTACAATTCCCCACGACCAGTGGGCCAAGGAAGGTGCTGCGAAAGTTTTAATTAAACCGGCTGCACATGGTACCGGCGTTATTGCGGGAGGCAGCATGCGTGCCGTCCTGGAAAGCGCAGGCATCACGGACGTACTGGCAAAATCCCTGGGATCTGCCAATCCCCACAACGTGGTAAAAGCAACCTTCAAGGCACTTGCCCTGCTGCGTGAGCCGATATCTGTGGCTAAGACAAGATCGCTGGGACTAAAGAAAGTATTCAACGGGTAAAAAAGAAATAGCCCGGTTCATTAAGGGGCAGCAGCCCTGAGAATGGCCAGGACGGAACCCTTTTTTACGGAATGACTAAAATGAGTTTTAGGGTATGAAAAAGATAAAAATAACATTAGTAAAGAGCCCGATTGACAGGCCCGAGCGTCAGAAACAAACGCTGAAAGCCCTCGGTCTGGGCAAAACCAATGCTTCAAAAGAAGTAGTGGCGACTCCGCAGATAATTGGGATGGTTAGGAAAGTAGAGCATCTGCTGAAGGTCGAGGAAGCAAAATAACTTCCTGGCGGGCATGGTGAAATAACCTTGAATTGGGGCCATCCTGCCATATTTAATCAGAAAAATAAGCGAGGGGCGATTTCCCCGTAAGTTAAAAATCAATAGTAATGAAACTTCACGAATTAAGGCCTGCCAAAGGCGCTACAGGAAAAGAAAAGAGAATCGGTCGTGGTGATGGTTCCGGACATGGTGGAACTTCCACAAAAGGTACAAAAGGTGGCCAGAGCCGTGCCGGTTACAAACGTAAAATGGCCCACGAAGGCGGCCAGATGCCCATCCAGCGCCGTATTCCAAAACGTGGCTTCAACAATATTCACCGCGTAGAATACAAAGTCTTCAACCTCGGCCAAATCGACCAGCTGATTGAAAAGTACGGTATCAAGGAATTTTCACTTGAAAACCTGTATATCAACGGACTGATTAGCCAGACTGACAAAGTAAAAATACTGGGTACAGGCGAGTTGAAAGCGAAGCTTCCCTTCAAAGTAAACGCAATAAGCGGTAAAGCCAAGTCTGCAATAGAAGGTTCAGGCGGTACTGTGGAGATTGTAAAGTAATTTGTAACTTGCATGGGCGCATCCTGAAAAATGCGTCTTTTTACATTTTAATGGGTGCTTAAATTCATTTAATTCCCGTGAAAAAATTTATCCAGACTTTAAAGAATATTTGGAGCATTGAAGAACTGAGAAGTAAGATCCTCTATACCCTGCTCCTGATTTTTATATTCCGTGTCGGTGCGCATATCGCCCTTCCCGGTATAGACCCCAATAAACTGCAGGAGTTTGGCAATTCTGCCCGCGGCGGTATGCTTGGGCTGATTGATACCTTCGCTGGTGGCGCCTTCTCACAGGCCTCCATTTTTGCGCTTGGTATCATGCCTTACATATCAGCTTCAATTTTTATGCAGTTGATGACGGTGCTTGTCCCTACATTTCAGAAGATGCAGAAGGAAGGTGACAGTGGTCGCAAGAAAATCAACCAGTACACCCGCTATTTGACCGTACTGGTTACCCTGGTCCAGGCTTCTGCCTATGTCAAGTTCCTTACAGAAATGACCCGTTCCAGCGGAGCTATTTATGAAGGTTTTTCAGGTTATTTCTGGCTTTCCACGGTCATCGTTCTGACAGCAGGTACCCTGTTTGTCATGTGGCTGGGTGAAAGAATCACAGATAAGGGCCTTGGTAACGGTACTTCCCTGATTATCATGATTGGTATCCTGGCGCGCCTCCCGCAGTATTTCATGCAGGAGTTAACGGCAAAGTCAGTGCGTACCGGCCAGATACTCGTTTTCATCATTGAAATAGCCGTCCTTATCGCCATCATCCTCGGATGTATCATCCTGGTGCAGGGCGTACGGAAAATACCGGTAAACTATGCCAAGCAGATTGTTGGCAACCGGCAGTTTGGCGGTGCCAGGCAGTTTTTGCCGATAAAAGTGAACAGCGCGGGCGTAATGCCTATCATCTTTGCCCAGGCGATCATGTTCCTGCCAACCCTGTTTTCCTACAGTAATTCTGATACAGGAAAAGGCATTGGCCGCATCTTCTCAGACCATACCAATGGATGGTATATGCTGGTTTACTCAACAGTTGTCATAGGTTTTACGTTCTTATATACGGCCCTGATATTTAACCCTAAGCAGATTGCCGACAACCTGAAGCAAAACAATGGTTTTATACCTGGCGTTAAGCCCGGTCAGCCGACAACCGACTATATAGGGGCTATCATGGACAAGATTACGTTGCCGGGAGCCTTCCTGCTTGCGCTGGTAGGTATTCTTCCTGGTTTTGCCCAGTTGCTGGGAGTTACCCAGGGTTTCTCTACCTTCTTCGGCGGTACTTCACTGCTGATCATGGTGGGTGTTGTCCTGGATACCTTGCAGCAAATCGAAACACAATTGCTGATGCGCCAGTATGACGGTCTGATGAAAAGCGGCCGCATACAGGGCAGGCAGACTGCAACACAGGTTCAGTATTAAGAAGCTTTTGCTATAAAATAATTCAAAACCTGGTGAGCGATTGCCGGGTTTTTGTTTTAAAAAGATATTTGCAGGATGATTATTTATAAAACAGATGAGCAGGTAGAGATGATGCGCAAGAGCGCAAGGCTGGTCAGTAAGACACTGGCAGAAGTTGCCCGGGATTTAAGGCCAGGTATCGACACACTGTCCATTGACAAGAAAATTGGACAGTTTATTGTTGATCATAAAGCCATCCCTTCATTCCTCAATTACAAGGACTATCCCTTCAATTCCTGTATTTCTGTCAATGACGTCGTAGTGCACGGATTCCCCAATAAGAAGGAATTAAAGGAGGGCGATATCGTGACAATTGATATCGGCGTAATACTAGACGGCTGGCATGGCGACCATGCTTACACGTTTGCTATCGGCGATCCCGGCCCTGAAGTGATGAAACTCGTAAAGGTCACCAAGGAATCACTCTATAAAGGGATTGAGAAGGCGGTAGCCGGCAACAGGATTGGTGATATAGCCTTTGCCATCCAGGAGCATACCGAGAAAAAAAACGGGTATGGCGTCGTACGCGAACTGGTGGGCCATGGACTGGGCAGGAGCCTGCACGAAGACCCCCAGGTTCCCAACTATGGAAAGAGAGGGAATGGCCATAAACTGCGTGAAGGCCTGGTGCTCGCCATCGAGCCAATGATTAATATGGGGACAAAAGACGTGTATACGGAGCCTGATGGCTGGACGATACGCACCCGGGACGGTAAACCTTCCGTGCATTTTGAGCACGATGTATGTGTCCGCAAACACAAGGCGGATATCCTTTCTGATTACAGTATCATTGAAGCTGCAGAAAAAGCCAATTCGAACCTCACTGTTAGTTAGGCCTGGAAAATTTTTCGGCTATTCCATTACGTTATCCCGGTTCACGAAATTAACAAGTTCAGTATTTGGGACTGCTGCATCTATTGTCAGATGCCAGCGGAAAAAAACAACCTCAACCTCCGTGCAGCCAGCTGCCAGGATAGTTGAGGTTGCGCATATTCATATGGGTAGTGTAATGCTAGGTCTGCTCGCTTTAACCTTCTTCGTCAAATTCCTCTTCGTAATTCTTGTTGCCGAGGTTCATCATGCTTCCGATAAGATCCTTGAATTCCACCTTTGTTTCAAGGACTTTCTTGCTGATAAGCGAATAGCTGGACAGCCCGTGAAGGATAAACTCCATCAGCAGGGCGGTCTCCATTTCATTGGCGCGCGGGAAATGTTTTTTCACGAGAGAATGAAGACCATCCACCTTATATAATAATATCACCTTGTCTTTGTCAGAAGTATTGAAGAAGATGTTCAGGTTATTGCCTTTGTCAAACCAGGTAGTAATGGAACGGTAGGGGTTCTCCTGTTTTCCTTCCGGTTCGGGTTTGCCGGTCCGCGCCCTTTTTTTCATGGCTTCCGGGTTAGGAAAATACTGGATAAACTGTGTCCGGATGGCTTTTTCCAGGAGGTTCATGGCGACCTGGTAAGGTCCTTCCTGTTCGCCCTCGTATACCAGTTCAATTTTCCCGGTGATAGACGGGATGATGCCCATCAGGTCATTGATCCAGACCTGGGTCTGTGGCTCGTTATTAACGATGGCCCTTCGCTCTGCAGCACTTACCGCATTTTCAAACGCGGAAATGGTCAGCCTTGCGCTCACGCCGCTTTTTTTGTCGACAAATTCGCTGCCCCTGGCCTCAAATGCTACCTGTTCAATCAGCCTTTTGACCAGGTCACTGACTTTGACCTTTTGTTTCTGATCTTCGTCCAGTTCGGCCTCCTGCTCCGTTATTTCCAGGGCATTCTCCAGCGATTTCGGATAATGCGTCAGGATCTGGCTTTCAATACGATCCTTGAGCGGGGTAACAATGGAGCCACGGTTAGTGTAGTCTTCAGGGTTGGCCGTAAATACAAACAGGATATCAAGCGGCAGCCGCAATTTAAAGCCCCGGATTTGCACGTCTCCTTCTTCCAGGATGTTGAACAGGGCAACCTGGATACGGGCCTGCAGGTCCGGCAATTCATTGATAACAAAAATGCCCCGGTTGCTCCTGGGAATAATGCCATAGTGAATAACCCTTTCATCTGCGAAGCTCAGGCGCAGGTTCGCCGCCTTGATCGGGTCGATGTCCCCGATAAGGTCCGCAACGCTTACGTCGGGCGTAGCAAGTTTTTCGCCATATCGCTGGCTGCGGTGCATCCATTCAATGGGCGTATCGTCACCTTTCTCAGCAATTAAATCCTTTGAAAACTTCGACACGGGCCTGAGGGGATCATCATTTATATCGCTGCCCGCGATGCAGGGAATATATTCGTCCAGCAATTCGGTCATCTGGCGCGCCATCCGGGTCTTGGCCTGGCCACGGAGGCCCAGGAAAAGTATGTTATGCCTGCTCAGCAGTGCCCTTTCTACGTCGGGTATTACGCTGTCTTCATAGCCAATGATACCGGAGAACGTGTTTTCTTTCCGCTGCAGTTTTGTGATAAGGTTTTCCCGAATTTCTTCCTTGATACTTTTTGGCCTGTAGCCGCTGGTTTTTAGAGCGCCCAGGGTTTTAATTTTCTTTATGTCCATAATTTTTTTTCGGCTTTTGAAATGATGTTAGGTCTATGTTTGGTGCCCCCTGGCCGGCATTGAATCCTTGTGTTCTCCCTTATTCACGGAATCACAACTACCTGCACGCTAAAACACCGTCTTCCGCTTCCCGCTTTCAAAATCTTTAAAAATAAACGCGCCCAGTTTGTCCAGGGCGGCAAAGAAGGCTTTGCCATGGTTCATCTCTGTAAATTCCTGCACGAATCGCTGCAGGTAAGGATCCGTTGCAATCATGAAGGTGGTAATAGGTATTTTCAATTTTTTGCATTGGGCAGCAAGGTTCATACAGCGGTTTACAACTTTGCGATCCAGTCCAAAGCTGTTCTTGTAATAACGCTTCCCGATTTTCAGGCAGGTAGGCTTACCATCTGTAATCATGAATATCTGCTTATTGGGATTTTTTCTCCTTCGCAAGATATCCATCGCCAGTTCAAGACCTGCCACCGTGTTGGTATGATACGGGCCGACCTGCAGGTAGGGAAGATCTTTTATCTCCACCGGCCATGCGTCATTACCAAAGACAACGATGTCAAGGGTATCCTTGGGATATTTTGTCGTGATAAGTTCGCTGAGGGCCATGGCTACTTTCTTGGCAGGCGTGATACGGTCTTCGCCATACAAGATCATGGAATGGGAAATATCGATCATGAGGACCGTAGAGGTCTGGGATTTGAAATCAGTTTCCCGGATGCTTAAATCATCCTCCTGCATCATGAAACTCTCCACCCCGTGGTTTATCTGCGCATTGCGGATAGATTCGGTAAAATCAATCTGCTCGATCATGTCCCCGAACTGGAAAGGCCTGGACTCAGGATTAATTTCATCACCCTGCCCTGGCTTGAAACTATGGTGATCTCCCTGCTTGGTCTTCTTTAATTTGCCAAAGATCTCTTCAAGGCTTTTTTTACGGATGCCCTGTTCAGTCTTGGGAGTGATTTTAATTTCCCCGCGCTGGTTGTCTTCGGTGATAAAGCCCTTCTCTTTCAATTCATCGATAAAATCACCCATGCCATATTCACCATCGGTCAGTTGGTATTGCTTGTCCAGTTCATTCATCCATGACAATGCCTCGCCCACATCCCCATTGGTATAGGTAAGCATCTGCATAAATATATCCAGCAACTGCTCGAAGCGCGATTTGGCATTGCTGTTGGGATCATATTTGGTAAAATGAAAACCTTTCATAGTCATGAAGTATAAGGCCGGATATATGAGGTCAGATCGCGGGAGTGGTTCAGTGGCTAGATTATCTTCCAGTAATCTGCTTCAGTGCCGGATTTGATAAACAAGTTACGATAAATCTCTCAGGGTCACGTCAGTGTTAACAACAACTTAAACCGGCCATTGTTCAAAGAAGAAGCCCCGCATTTGCGGGGCTCCTGGTTATTATTTGATGGAATCTTTTTTCTCGCTGCTGTCCTTTTTGTTTTCTTCAGCAGAATTGGTAATCGTCCCGCTGTTCTCTTTTGGCACCGTCGTACCCGGCCTTCCATACTTTTGTTCAATCTGGTCCAGTATGGTCAGGACAATGGAGTTGACCTGATCTTCAAGCGCCAGGGAGTTATAAAGCGGCTCCCTGTCTGTTTTCAGGTAGTCATAATATCTTTTCTGCTGTTCAAGGTCTTTACGTATTGCCTTGTCAATCTTTTCTGCCAGCTGCGTGTTGCCCGCTTTATAAGCGGCTTCCAGGTAGATCAGGCCCGTCTGGTTATGCTGGTTGTACCGGCTGACCATTGCATAGGGCAGGTTCCCGGTATCAATCATGAATTCTACTTTGTCCAGCAGTTTCTGGCCTTCTGCTTTTTTCCCGCCATCTGACATATTACCCGCAAGTTCTCCATAGGTGGAGCGCAGGGTCAGCAGATGCCGGCGGTTTTCTTCATCGAAATAAACGCCTTTCTTGTCAGCGCCACCGCTCTTGAATTTCTCCATCAGGTTCTTATACATGAAATCCTGGTTATTATCCCTTAGCGGCGTGCCACCGAGTCTCGCCTGGCGATAGGCCTGGTCAACGACCCAGTTTTGCTGCGGGAATTTATTCATCACCGGGACCAGGCGATAGGAGATACCGTCCTTGCGGAGATACTGTTCAAAGCCCAAATCGCCATACGGAGCCGTAAAGTAAATCGGCCGCCTGAAACCGTTGGACGCGATAATGCTCAGCATTACCAGGTCATTTTTCATCAGGTCGTTCTTTCCCTGCCTCAGTTCAAACGGCATTTCACTGAGCACCGAATCATTGGGATTTACTGTTCCGTTTGCGCGAACCAGGGACGTATCTACCTTGAGTTTGAATTTGCGGACCGGGAAATTCTGCTCGTAAGTATCACTTTTAAGCACCTTCATCGCGTCCTGCAGGTCATAGTACACATTGGGGTTAACATTTTTGCCCTGGCTGTACTGGAGGTAGTTGCGCTTATACCCCTGGATTTGTTCAGGAGTAAATATGACATCTACTGAGTCGGCGTTATTTATTTTGTAGCGCAACTGGTTAATGTACCAGTCAATGCCAAGCAAACTATTATTGATGATCCTTACATCCGTCCGGATGTTCTCCACTTCTTGGGCGTACCAGAGCGGGTAAGTATCGTTATCGCCAAATGTGAAAATGATTGCATTCGGCGCGCAGCTTTCAAGGTAGTTCCTGGCTGTATCGCGGGCCAGTTCTTTTTCACTGCGATCGTGGTCATCCCATTCCTTGTCACCCATCAGGATGGGCACCACCATGCAAAGGGCGGCTGTGACATAATTGGCGGTCCTGTTATTTTCTCCACCGGAGGAAACTGCCCTGACTAGGTAGATGATGGCCGCGGTTACAACGCCATACAGGATAGCCAGCACCAGCCCCGTATAAAGGGCATCGACAGCAGTGGAAGGAGAAGAACTCATCAGGCCTATCGCAAAGCTTAAGACGCTGCCGTATATTAATGAATTGATAAGTGTCTGTTTATCCAGTTTCTCGCGGGCCATTCGCACAAAAGCAACAACAGCCAGTCCAATCCATATCGCATAGGCATAGAACGAACCCACATAGGCATAGTCTCGTTCCCTTGGCTGGTTGCCCGGCTGGTTGAGGTAAATCACGATACCAATACCGGTCAGGAAAAAGAGCAGGAAAGAAACCACAAAATCATTCCTGTTTTTCAGGAACTGGTAGACGCATCCGACAATACCCAGGATAAAAGGCAGTAAGAATAATGTATTATGAGCTTTGTTATTCTTTATGCTGTCGGGCAGTTTAGCCTGGTCGCCCAGTCGCTTGTTATCCAAAAATGACAGGCCGCTGATCCAGTTGCCATCGCGCTTGTTACCGAATCCCTGGATATCGTTTTGCCGGCCTGAAAAATTCCACATGAAGTATCGCCAGTACATGAGTCCCATCTGGTAGCTCACGAACCATTCGACATTATCCTTGAACCCCGGCCTTCGGATGGTATTGCCGCTGTTGCGCGGAAAATCAGTCAGTTTCTCAGGATCTGTATCCTGGGGATACCGGTTGAGCTCCAGCCAGTCAATATAAAAATCGGCATGTCCCTGGTCGTTGCTGCTGTCCCAAACCCTGGGGAACAGTTGCATGTCCTGATCCTCGTATAAGGGTTCGCGATCGCGGCCGATTTCTTCGTACCGGGATTTGCCTTTTGCAAATTTCATGGAACCTTCCTTGAAGGCGATATACCCCGGGTTATCAGGGTCCGGCTTATAGGAAGCGGCAAAATGAGGACCGTAAAGAAGGGGCTGCGAGCCGTACTGCTCACGGCTTAACCAGTAGACCAGGCTCATCGGGTTGTCCACGTTATTCATGTCAATGGACGTATTGGCATTGGAGCGGATCAGCGATGTTACGTACGTCGAATATCCAATCATCATGAACGTAAAACACCACAATCCAAGCCGCAAAAAGACCCAGCCATTTTTATTGGCAAAGCGAAGTCCAAGCCACACCAGTACTGCGAGGAATATGAAGAAGAAGATAAATCCGGAAAAGAAGGGAAGGTCAAATCCGTTGACAAACCAGCGGTCAAAAGTACCCGCCAGTTTAACCGACCATTGAATAACGGCAACCTGCACCACGCCAGTTATGATACACCCAATAATAAAGGCAAAGATGGATCCTTTGACGCTGGGCGTATACCTCCTGAAATAATAGATCATTACTATGGCAGGAATGGTCAGCAGGTTTAACAGGTGCACTCCTATGGAGAGTCCCATCATGAAGAAGAGGAAGACAATCCACCTGTCGGCCCGGCTGCGTTCAACCGCGTCGCGGGCATGTTCGTCTGCATGTTCCCATTTGAGCATAGCCCAGAATACTAGGGCTGTAAAGAAAGAAGATAACGCATATACTTCTCCTTCCACGGCACTGAACCAGAAGGATTCACTAAAGCAATAGGCAAGGCCACCCACGACTCCTGCTGCCATTACGGTGAACAGTTGCTGGCCGGTTAATTCTTCGCCCACTTTTACGAACATTTTACGGGCAAAATGTGTAATTGTCCAGAAAAGGAACATGATTGTAAACCCGCTGGCAAGCGCACTCATCATATTTACCGCACGGGCGGGGCTCGCCGGGTCTGTCCCAAAGGAGCCGAAAACCACGATAAACAGGCGCCCCAGCAAGGTAAACATGGGGGCTCCAGGGGGGTGGGGGTTCTGCAGTTTATATGCGCTGGAAATAAACTCACCGCAGTCCCAAAAACTGCCGGTGGCTTCGCGGGCCATGAAATAGACAATACAGGCAAACAATCCTACGGTCCAGCCTGTAATGTTATTGACTTTTCTGAAATTCATAAAGGGCTGATTTTCTCCGGTATTTAAGAGGAGGCACGCAAAAATAGGAGTTTTGATGTTTAGTAGTTAGGGAGTTTACCGGCCCCATGTCCCGGCGGCAACCCAATAAACTAATAAACTGTTAAACTTTCCTGCCTATTCAAAATAGATTCTTACTGTCTCGTAAAAGAGCCGGCTTTGCATAATACCGGAAGACTTGTTCACTTTCTCTGAAAACCCCCTCAGGCCAAACAGCCCGGCCGCATTGCCTTTGTTGATGGCGATTTCCAGGTAACCGGCGCTGTTGAAAAGTGCCAGTTTCTCGCCCTCATGAACATCCGCATAGCTCTCGCTGATTCGGTCAATGACCTCATCCCTTTTGAAAATGATTTTGAAGCTCCTTCCTTTTCGCTGCGCCTCAAACTGGTCGCGGCTAATATTAACTATGACGTTTTCGAAGTTGTCTATAAATATGATTTGGCCTTCTATCCAGTTTTCGCCCAGCATGGGCCGGAGGGCGTTCTTTTCGATGAAGTTAATATCGGGATTGCCGATTAGCTGTATGGATTCGCCATCTATTAGCCGGTTAACGGTTTTGCCCATGATATCCGCGCAATGGAGCGTATTACGGAAGACGTTCTTGTCGAGGGGAAGGCCGATGACCAGTTCGGGCCTTTCTTCCAGTATCATGGTTAATAAGCCGTTATCCGCACAAAGGTAGTACTGGTTTTTATGGAAGGCGAGCAGGATGTGGTCCGGCCGGATTTCGAAAAGGTTAACCAGGATAAGATGATAGCTGAATTCCGGGAAGCTGCTGAAGGCGCTCCGGCAGATGTATGCCGCCTGGGGATAGTTGAAGGGGGGTACATTATGGGAAATGTCAATCAAGGTAAACCCGGGATTAACCTGTAGTAACTGTGCCTTGACTGCACCAACCAGGTAGTCCTGACTGCCGATATCAGAAGTTAGGGTCAGTAAAGGCATAGGGCAATGTAAAGTGTGGGATATGAAATTTTGTTTGAAAACGCGCGGTCTTTACCGCCTGACTGCTGGAGGTTCATCTTGGTGATTTGTGTCAGTAAATTCCATTTCCACACGCACCATTCTTTGTTGAATTATTATAAAATCCTGGCTGCCGGGCCCGCAGGCACCGCAACTTAAAATCCTTTGGTTTATTTAACAAGCTTTCCGTCCTTGAAATAGAATTTATGCACCATTTTATCGGCGAGGCCGGGGAAAAACTTGTTGAGGAAGATAGTTTGCTTGCCGGTGCCCGTAAGGACAAGTGATCTTTTCTTCTTTTCAATCGCCCTTAATATATGCATAGCGGCTTCTTCAGGGGTCATCAGTTTGCCCTCGTCCATTGTCGAGTCACCGTGACTTTGCGCGTCTTTATTGAGGGACGCATAGCGGATGTTGGACGCTGTGAATCCCGGGCTGACCCACATCACGTGCACACCACTGTCTTTCAATTCCATTTTGATAGCCTCCAGCCATCCCTGGAGTGCGAATTTACTCGCGGAATAGCCGCTCCTGCCTGGCAGCCCGCGGTAACCCGCTATGGATGAAACACCGACTATCGTACCCTTTCTTTCAATAATGGTATCGAGCGCGAACTTGGTGCAGTACACGGCACCAAAGAAATTAATATCCATGACCTTTCGAATCACGTCCGGCGTGGCATCTTTGAGTAAGGCACGCATGGAGACGCCTGCGTTATTGATAATAATATCAATTCCTCCAAACATCTTGATGGTCATTTCAATAAAGCGCCTGCAATCATTTTCATTGCTCACATCTACGAGCATTGTGTGCAGGTACGCCGAAGGATGATTAGACTGGATAAGGTAAAGTTTGTCATGATTTCGGCCACATGTTGCAACCTTTGCCCCGGATTCTAACAGCGATTCAACCAAAGCCTTCCCGATGCCGTCCGTACCGCCAGTCACTACTACTACCTTGTCTTTGAAATATGATGACATGATCTCCTGTTAATTAACCTGCAAACCTACTTTAAAATTATACAACACCGAAAATTGAATAATGACCAAAACGGTGTAATTCACTGATTTAGTTGAATAAAAAACATTTTGAAGAATATGACTTTTTTTTGGCCTGAACGGCTCCTTACTGTATTTTTGCACTCCCAAATCCGAAAGGGTGGGGAAAACAGGTTGATCTCGTAGCTCAGTTGGTAGAGCACAACACTTTTAATGTTGGGGCCCTGGGTTCGAGTCCCAGCGGGATCACTTTAAGGCCGTGTAAATCACGGTCTTCTTTGTTTTACAAGGGTTTGCGATTAGGAGGAATGACATTTTTAGCCGCTTTGTGACACCATTTTACTACTTTGTTCCACCATTCACTATAATTGTTCCACCAAAATGTCTTACTCAATAGTACCGATTATACATCCCAGGCCGGACAAAAGAGGGCTGCATAAGATTCAGATCCGAATCATTCAAGATAGGAAAAAATCATACGAAAAGACCGAGTTCAAAGTAAAGCAAAATCAGTTCGATGTGTGGGTTATCAATCATCCTACGGCAAGATTCATCAATGACAAACTAAAAAAGCAAATCGAAGCCATAGAGCAACGGTTAATAATTGGCTGGAAAGAAATGCCTACCGTTCAGAATTTCATCTTGTCAATTAAAGACCTTTACAAAGGCAAACTGTCTGAAGGAAGTGTCAAGCATTACCACTCCATTGCAAATAAGATAAAGCCTGACCTGTCCTTTACCGATATATCCGTGAAATGGATGGAGGACTTTGAGGCGGCTCTCCGCAAAACCGACCTCCAGGGGAACTCCATCAATGCCAATATGAAGCGGCTAAAATCCGTGTTCTCAAAAGCAAAAAAAGAAGGCTACATATTAGAGAACCAGTTTAAAGATTATAAAGTCCCGAGGTACGAACAGAAGCTGGTAGCCTACCTGACCGAGGATGAAATCCAGAGTGTTCACAGCCTGGTTGCGGCGCTCGGGAAAGGAGGGATGAAAACGGGAGGGTATTACTTTTTACTGTCCTGTTACGCCGGCTACCGGCTGAGTGATGCAAAGAAATTCGATTACTCCGCGATGGTCCATAAGGACAAGATAATTCTCAGGACAGCCAAGAACAAAGCTATCGTATCAATCCCCGTTCACTCCAGGCTTAAAAAGGTGCTGGAATTTGTTAAGGACAATCCTTTAAAACTCTCGGAGCATCACATAAGAAAGTATGTAAAAGAGGTAGTCTCCCTTGCGGGGATTAAAAAGAAAGTGAACTATCACACCTCCCGGCACTCTTTCGCCATGTTATTAATGGCTAACGGGTTCACTAAAGACGATGTAGCGGAATTAATAGGGGACAGTGAGTTAATCGCCAAGGTATACGCCAAGGTTCACAGCCCTTCGCTGCATAAAAAGATAATGGATAAGTTAGGGTAATTACCCTCTGAGCAATCCTATAAACAGGAAAACTATAAGTCCTAGAAATCCTGTTATTATTAAAGCGATTTGCCAATCAGGGGGCGGTTTATCTACCATACCATTCTATCGGGAATCTGTTCGTCGGGCCTTGGAGTTTCTTTAATACTAAAGGATGCGGTTAATAGCCTGCAGAATTGCAGCCAGATTGCAAGTAGTTTTTTCATAGATTCAGAATTGGATAAATCTATAACGCCTCGCCCGTCAGGTTATTGTGCTACTTTTTCTTTTTGACGTCAACAATCTCTATTTCAAAATTGCTTTCGACAAATGACGTTCCAAGGTAGTATGGCAAGTGAATGATAATCTTGTCGCCTATTTTGGACTTGTGGTATTTATCATTGCTTTCATTCACTTTTTTGCTCCTGAAAAAATTGTAATTCACCGAGTAATATGAGCCGCCGGAAGATACGACGCTCATGGTTTCCCTCGGATATAATTTATCGTCGATATATGACCGTGGAGGAATCGTTGTAGGAGGTTGAACATCATTAATCTTTCGCACACCTGTAAGGTTGTGTAGTACCCTTGCATAAGACCGGCCGTTCAGTGAGAAGGAGATTTCATCCCAGTTAATTTTAATACCCTGATTGGTCTTGTTGTCAAACCTGATACCTATATAAGTATCAGTAACTACGAACTTCATTTTTAGAGTGTCGTTTTCGTAGAACGCTCCGCCGGGAGGATTTGTCGATGGGTTCATTTTAAGAACAAGCAAGTACTGCGGTTTGCATGAGAAAAGACTAACGATTAGTAGTAGGTATAAATATTTCATGGTATATAGCTGATCATAATTTTGGTTATTTGCAATAACGTGATTTATAAGATTTTGTTATATAAGTGAATCCTCTTACGGAAAAGTACGTGCCCCTAGTATGCCAAAAGTGCTGTGGCTTGGACGTAAATCCTACTTTCCGGTTGCAAATGTTTTCCTTCGACTTGCGTAAATTTATTTAGCTATTGACCATGAAACGGAGGCGATTCAATTGACCCAAAGCCAGGAGATAGGATACGACGTATTCCGCCATTGATATTGTCGCAATCACACAGCCTTGAGATGCTGTTGGGAAGGTAGATTTGTGATACAAAATGCAATTCCGAAATTACTTTAAACGTAAACATTATAAAAGGAGGTGAATTAATATGAGGAAAATAACTGTTCTTTCTATGGTTACATTAGACGGAGTCATGCAGGCGCCAGGCGGCCCTAAGGAAGATCCATCAGGTGGTTTCAAATATGGCGGTTGGGTGGCACCATATTCTGACGATGTCTATAATAAGGTCGTGCAGGAAGAGTTGAAACCTGCGGATTATCTTTTGGGCAGAAAAACCTATAAGATTTGGGCCGGCTATTGGCCTCAGCACGGGAATTTCTGGCCCGGCATTAATGAGGGCGCGAAGTATGTGTTTTCCAAAAATTTAAAGAAGTCAGACCCGATGGTTACCGGGTGGAAAAATTCGGTAGTAATAAGAAGCGTTGCGGATATCAAAAAACTCAAAAATTCAAAAGGCGCTGACATCCAGGTTTGGGGCAGTAGTGAGCTCGCTCAATTACTGTTCAAAAATGACCTTGTGGATGAGCTCAGGCTCAAAATACACCCGTTAATTTTGGGAAGCGGGAAAAAGCTGTTTGACAAAGGAGCGATGCCTGCCGCATTTGTATTAACAGAGAGTTTAGTTACTCCAAGCGGGGTAACTATAGTCAGCTACAAAAGGTCTGGAAACGTCAAGACAGGGAATGTCGCAGTGTAAACGAAATAGTAGAACCCCAATAGAATTATGAGGCTGCGCCAGGGCTTGGTTCCGAGGCCTTAAGGATGAGATACACTTCAAATATGTAAGGCACAGGATTCTCCCAAAACCAAGATGATTCTATTAATTTTTGAGGCCCGGTTTCCGATTAGCGGATCGACTATTGAAAATAAATTCACCCGCTTATCTTTGGTTGGTTTTCCGCGCCGGTCTCTTAAGGCAAATTATCCGGTGAAGCGGTAGGCAGAACTCCAAGAACAATGCTCCATGAAAAAGTCGATTATCGGGCTGGTCCTTTTGAATATTTTGACGCTGACTTGTGCGGCGCAAATCAGAGCCACAAGTTTAGATAAAAGCGCTATTCCCGGGAATATCAGGTACGAAGGCAACATTGTACAGGCGGTTCGTTGGACAGACAAAACCGGCGATAATATCGCTATTCTCACCGAGACGGGCAAAACGAGAAGCAAAAATGCGACCGACGACGGCTATTCCGATGGAGCATTGTATGCTTATCACTTTTTAGTTTCTGGGGATTCTTGTAGCCTGACCTGGAGGGTATATGACTACATAAAGGAGTGTCCAGTCGACATGTTCCTCTATTTTGTTGATAAGTCATTTGCTGTAACGGACCTTAATCATGACGGCAACGGAGAAGTATGGATAATGTACAAGGTTTCCTGCCAGGGTGACGTCAGTCCTGTTCCGATGAAAATCATCATGTACCAGGATAATAAAAAGTTTGCTGTACGTGGTACGACAAGCGTCACCCCATCGGAAAATGAAAGTATAGGTGGTAACTATATATTTGACGAAGCCTTTAAGAATGCACCAACAGCATTCAGGCACTATGCCGAGAAACTCTGGGCCCAGCACAAAACGGAAACATGGAATCAATAGCTTCCTGCTATCTTCTTCTTTGACCCGTGCGTTACAATCGGGCGCGGGCAGGCCCGCTGTAGTCCACAAATTCCTATTCAGTTTTGGATAAGTGCGTATTGCCTCAGCTGGCACTTATCCATATTGTTGTTGGGGCCAGGGCCCTCTCTGGTGAACGACTTCCTAAAACATTTTCACCTTCTATTGAAGGCTCGTGTCAGACGCACTCATGTCTCTCACGCTTACATATTTGCCATTTCTTTTTTCAAAGAGACTCATATAGTTTCCCTGGTTAACGACTGTTTTGGTGCTGTCAAACACTTTAAAATAGCCAATTTCCAGCACCTGGTTGCCATCGCTGGATACAAATACTTCGCTGGTTTTAAATTCAATTTTATTGGGATTTGAACTTAAATCGGATTCAAGAAATGCTACAATTTCCTTTTTGCCGACAAGAGGTTTCCTGTTTTGAAAGAAACTTGTCGCATCATCGGCATAATAGCCTATGTCTTTAATTACGCCTGAGTTGTAAGTTGCCGCGAATTCATCTTCCTTGGCTTGAATTTCTTTTTTAACCTGTTCCTTGTCAATCACTACTGCGGGTGCTTCTTCTTTCTTTGAATTACAGGCGGTCAGTACTGCTATTGTACCTCCCAGCAGGACTTTTTTTATGAACTCTTTTTCCATGATCAGATTATTGATGTATTAGCGTTTAAAAATTACCCAGCTTTTTGTCTTTTTTTCAACCCGGCAAAACCATTACACTACCGTCTTCTGCCGCCCCCTCCGCCTCTCATTCCGCCACCTCCACCTCCACCGCTCCTGGTTCTACCGGAACCTGAAGAAAAGTTCGATGTTGACGCGCGATTAGACACGCCCGAGGAGGAACGATTGGATGCACCTGTAGATGCCCGGTTAGACGCGCCAACAGAGGAACGGTCGGATACCCCCGCAGAAGCCCGGTTGGATCCGCCAACTGAAGAGCGATCGGATACCCCCGTGGACGCCCGATTAGAGCCCCGGTTGGCTCCACCAGCTGAGGATCGGTCGGATACTCCAGCCCGGTTGGAAGTCGAGGCCCGGTTTCCCGCCCGGTTAGCAGACCCGCTTCCATAATTGCCATTGGCCCTGTTATTGGCCACCGTATTTGAAGTGTTTCTGCTATTGTTGTAATGATTAATCTGGTTCCTGTTTCCTGTGTTGATAACTACATTGTTATGACCGCCGCCGTAATGGCCTCCATAATAGCCACCATGGTACCCCCAATGGTTGGCGCGATAAATCCCTACTGCCATTACTGTCGCAAATCCAAACCAGGGCGGATAAAACCCGTAATAATAAGGAGGAACATAAGGCACATATGCGGGCGAATACACGTATTGCACAACCGGTGCCGTTTCAACAATCACAGTCGTGGTAGTAGGGGCGGGGACCGTCACGGTAACAGGCTTATCCCCCGTGTAAGCGGGGTTGGGCGTGACTGAAGAATTTCCCTGTGGCTCAATAACATAGTCTTTCCCGTACAAATCTTCGTCGCCAACCATCTGGAGTGAGATTTTTTTGTTTTTATCTTTATTTAATAAGATTACCGCAACATCCTGTGTTTCGGTTTTCGTGACATCGACCTGTAGAATGAATGTATACGCATCCCCGTCCTTCTTGGTAACCACCTTTATAAAATCGATTTTTTTGTCGAGATTTAAATCCAGGTTGTTGATGCCTTCTTTTTCGTCATTTAACGATTTTTCAAAGGCTTCAATGGTTTTAGATTTTTGAAAGAGCGTCAGTACAGCATAGAGGTCCAGGTTATCTCCTGGTAAGCCGAGCAATTCAGTGGTGTCCTTAGAATCCTGCGAAAAAACAGGCTGGCTTGCAAAACTCAATACCACGATGAGCAGCGGTAAAATGAATTGGTATAAGGGTGCTTTTTTCATAATCATTAGTTTAAAAAGAAACTAAATAGGGTTTGAGCTCTTCCGTAATTTTTCTGCTTCAAAGGCATTCTGTTCTTCTTATCTGCGCATTTGCTGTAAATCAATAGTTTGGCCATGTCCGAGGAAAAAATGGGGCCAGCAATCAAAGTCTTTATTCAAATCCTGCTTATAAGTGGCGATGGCTACCGGAGTTAAGCTGCTATTTTTGAGGCAGCTGACATTGGTTTATAGGGTATTCAGGGTGCGCAGCATTAAGACACCAATGATCGGAAAACAATGGAATATCACCGGCTTTTTTCTTGCACATAATTATAAAATGTGGCAAGAAATGAAAGCTGAATACGGTCGAAAGCCATGAAACAGGTTTAACTCTTCCGCATGAATTGCTGTATTCTTCCAAACAGTTTTTAGATGGATGAATCTTTCCAGCACATTGGGATCCTAAGCTTAGAATTCCACGTGGACAAGTTGTCGCG
>JADMIO010812804.1_pt1 | contig 96420 bp, 74 predicted proteins | sample 8958161 | NCBI WGS metagenome assembly JADMIO01 (sample SAMN16585339, study PRJNA669376) | soil metagenome | isolation source: Crop rotation soil | place: USA: Cullars Rotation, Alabama | collected 2011
GCCGCGACTTCAAGTCACGTGAATTCCAAGCTTCGGATCCCACTGTGCTGGAAAGCAGTAGTATCCACTCGTTTCGCTTCTCTCGAAAACACCGGTGTCTAGGTCTCTCATTAGTACGAGCAACACTCGCGGAAATGGTGACCGGCGGTGCGGCTTTGTTCGCCAAGAACGCTTTCATCGCAAAGCTTGCGATGCTTATCCAAGCATCGCCGAAAATCTGAAGCGTATTCCCCTCTTACGTCTTCTACAGTCAAAGACGAAGAGGATTGAGCCAGTTGGAAATGTTTTCGACCCTTCTCTCATATTAGCTGAGACATCTTCAACTCGAAGCCACAGCACCTAGACGGCCCGTATCCGAAGGAGGCATTGTGAGTCAGAAAATCGACCAGGAGTTAGAAAGCTCTCTGAAGTCAGTATTGATGCAACGCTTTGGCCAGAAGTTCATAGTGAATAAGTGGAAGTCTCGAAAGTTTGAGTTTTATACGGACAATGCTGATTTTCCCAAGATGGATGTTTTGGAAGCTACATTGAATGTTGCAACTAGTCTGGACTTGCGGCTCCTGAAGAGCACCCAAAAGAGCTTGCAGAAACAAGTCAGCTTAGGCAGCACACCGGCAGATGTCTTGCCCCACATGAGCGAAGCCCTGGATGCCGGCAAACCCATAGCCACCTAGCTAAAGTCTTATCATGAAAAAACAAGTCATCATTACCTTCGTAATAGTGTTACTGCATCTCTCTTTATCGCCATTGGGCCAGGCGCAAACTGCAATTCTTTATTCTTCAAATACGACTGTGATCGTGAAAGTCGATTTGGCTCCAAATATCCTTCCGAGTGCACAACCTACGATCGGTGGTCTTTACGCTATCGACGAGAATGGAAACTGGAATCAGCTTGCTCCACTGCCCAAGACCATAAGTTCACCTTTCACTCAATTCGAAATCCGCATTTCGCGGAGTCAGTACAACCCGAAACACGAACATCAGATAGTTGTTTTTGGATCCTTTAAGGATAAGGACGGGGTAACGACCCGCCCGTCCCAAAATATTCCCGTGACGTTGCCTTTGGTACTCTCCCTTGTCCGTGATCAGACGAACTGTCCGGATGGCATCACCCTACTCGCCCAAACCGAACTTGGTGCTTACGACTGGAATCCCTATTACCAATGGGTTTCGCAATACCTAGCGGCACCTGCCGGAATCGCAACAATCAACATTCAAAAGTCGGGTGGATCTCCACCGATCATTGCGAGCGCTAAGAGCGTTGTTGTTAGTGACAAAAATACGGCACAAGTCACCGGAAATTCCCGGATATGCATCCTCACGGATCCGAGCATTCCAAACGTCGCTTTTAGCGTGACGCTTACTCTTAATCCAAATAACTTGCCGGCGGACGTAGCTGGTCAAGCAAGTGCACAGGGGCTAGGACCCGCGTATGCAGTTGCATTTCCGAAGCGAGACGACTTCAAAGAGGATACAAGCAAGCGCGTCTTGGAACGCAACCTTGACCTAGGTGTTTCTTTGACGTCATCTGTCGCCGACGAGGAGATAGCTGCAACAGATACTACGCCGAAACACATTGTGAGGAAGAGAACTACGAGAGGAATACTTGATGTACGGTTTGCCCCGTGGATGGATATTGTGCAGCCCGTGATCACAGAGAACGCATGGTTACATTTCTTCACTCCGATCTATCTCAACGCAAATGTCGCAACCGGAAAGATCACTAAAGATACCCTCGCATTGAATCGCGTCTTGATTGGGTTTGAAGGCGAGTCCCGTTACTACACATCAAGGCGCTGGGTAGACGAGGATGGAGAAAAGCGGCACTCAAATCCGATCTGGCATCGAATAAAGTGGGGAGGACAACATGCTTCTGATCGTGACTTCAAGCAGGATGAATTCACAGGAAGAATAGAGTACGCGCCGATCTTTGAAGTCCTCTACAACCCGTACAAATTTAATTTTAGCGGCAAATCAGGAGAGAAAGTGCAAAACTGGTACGGATATACATTTCAGCCTAAAGCCGGTTTTGAAATTGGGCGGACGTATCATCGGAACAAGCCTGCGGCAGCCATTGAGCCGAGCAAAAACGTTCGTCGCTTCTATTTCGGGGCCGACCTTGGTTTCGATTTGACGCAATACACGAGCTTTACATTCTCGGACCTGCTTTTCATTAGAGGAGAGCTGCCTAAAAATCGTAGTCAGAATTATTTTAAGGGTTCTTTTGATTTTGTTTTTCGTCCAAGCAATGTTACATCCAGCGGGGTCTTTGCATCGTTTGAGCGCGGACAGTTACCACCTTTTGCCAATCCTTCGGTGAATGTATTCAAGATTGGATATAGACTAGTGAGCAATTACTGCAAAGAGGCGTGTCGATAAGTTCTTTAGCTTTCAGACCCGGACCACTCCTGTCAATCCCGCGCAGTGGGGGGCGCGATCATTTCGAGACTAGAACGGCGCATACACTAGTTGGTAATTCCTAAGAAAGCTTACCAATCTCATGCCAGGCCGGGCCGATCGCTTGAAATGGTGCCCAGTAGTAAGGGTGACGGAACATTGCGGTCGATTTAAGTGAGATCTGAGCCTGGCGTAAGCTCTCGCTCAAAGACAGTTTGCCTTTACAGAAACCTTCATATGTTTGCTTCATTAACTTCATCGTGGACGTGTCATTTACCTCCCATAAGCTTGCTAAGATTGAGGAAGCTCCAGCAAATAAAAAGCCGCTTGGCAAACCAAGGTACTCATCAGTCGGGTCTGGTCGCACCAGACCGGTTTCACAAGCTGACAACGTCACTGTACATCCTGGATTGACTCGTACTCGCTCGAAGATCATTCCCAGCCTAAGAGGTCCATCAGCCAGCACTACATGCGAATCAAGAGGTGATCTGGAATTGAACTGCCCATGACAAGCAAAGTGTACATAGCCCGCGTCTTCTATAGCTTTGCATACTGCTTCGACGGTAGCTTTCCTTCCTTCAAATATTTGTTTTGTAGAGAAGAAGCCTTCAATCGCCGCTACTTCTGCACGAGCGCCAGGCAGTGATCCGTCAGGATCAACAACGGCAATGAGTTTTGGAGAGCGTGCTTTCAACCCACGGCCCATTCGGGATTCGAGATGCCTGGCGGATTGCTGCAACACGTGGCAGGCCGGCGCGTACAAGATTTCGAAATCATCAATTAGATACCTCAACTGACCAGACGATGACATATATGACATTGCATGTAGCGGTAGAACATGCAATAGACCATGAGGAACTAGAATGATACGTTCGATGTCGTGATCACGAAGACAATTGACGAGGCTGTTCCCTTTCTCGTCTTTCGGGGAAAAAACCAACTGAAACATTTCTGAAAGAACTAATTGTATATTAGCGAACAGTTGCTCGCGCGCATCTTCCAATTGTCGTTTCAGATCATTTGATAGGCCGCCGAGCTTTATAAGCGCTGCTCTTATCATGGTGTATTGCTGGAAAGGCGCGAACCATTTATTAACTAAGTAGCCATGCAGTTCATCGCGCCCCAATCCTTTAATAGAGAGACATTTCGGGGTCTGAGAATCGCGGGAAACAAAGAAGGCGAGGGTGCTTTTATCGATAACAAAGAATTCGATCAGTGCCGTGGGCCGATCAGCCGGGATCGTCTGAACGATCTCGGAATACTGAAGCCGGCGCAATTTAAATGCTTGCTCGAATAACGGGTCAAAATTTGCGATCTCTTCCAGTGTCCGTTTCCACTCAACTGCCAGAGTTGTAAGCTTCTGCCCTACATCACCCACACCCGAAGATTGTTGCATGTTGGTCTGCTCCTGAATCAGTAACAGATCGAACCGTTGACGCTCGGCTTGCAAACTGAGAAATCTCTGGTGGAGATCGGCGGGGATATACTCGCTTGGTCGGATTTTCCTTGAGGAGACGAACGAAATCAGTGTCTGCGAACGAGATCTTTCAATGTACTCTAAAGCCTCGTCGGCTTTGCCCAATTGAATACAAACAACAGCGAGAAGCGTGTATCTATCCAAATTGTGTGCAAGTTGATGCTGTTGGAAAGCAAGACCACTAAGCTCTGCGTGAGCTGCTTCGAATTCTTTGGCCCAGCCTTTTAGGTCTTTATATGCGCCTGCGAAGTCCCCTAGTGTGGATTTCGCAAGCGCTCGATAATATAAAACATCGGATCGCTCACTCCGGTTGTCGCTGCGTTGAAGAAGCGCCAGCGCTCTATTATAGAACTCTAGGGCAGCATCAAGTTGCGACAGCTCAAGATGATGAATTCTGCCAAGATGAAAATAGGAAACTGCTTCGCGAGCTAACAGTCCCGCAGCCGCGCAACGTTCTGCAAACTCCGGCAGCACTTCGAGCAACCGGTTGATGTTGCCAGTGACTTCCAGAATGTTGATTTGTGTATCCAGATCGATCAAGTGATCAATCTCAGATATCACTACTCGCGGCTCGCCGAAATAACTTCGCTCAGCGCTCGTTGGATCATCCATGAATACATAGAGCTTCGCGAGGCTTGACCGGATCAGTAGTTCGAATGGATTTTCTATTCCAAACTGTTCGCGTATGACGGCAATCGCCTCTTCATAACAGTGCCTCGCTTTATCATAGTTCCCCAAGATCCGGTAAACGATTCCGAGGTTGTTTAGCATGGTAGGTTTGATGGCCGCTCTCATCACACTCTCGAGACTATCGCTAAGTTTGACGGCGTCTTCATGCCATTGCACTGCTTCCTCAAATCTGCCGGCGCCCCTGGCAATCACTCCGAGGCGATCGAGTGCATTGACTTCCCAGAGCAAGTTTCCTTCTTGCGCGCCTTTTTCCTTCATCTCCAGAAAGATTTCTTTTGCGTCCGGCCGGGCGAGCATTGTTTCTTCCTGGACGAAAGAGAAAGTCCCGTTTTCACTTTCCTCATCTATTTCAGCGAGAAACCTGCGGTCCAGATCCTCGCCCAAGGCATCACCAAGCCGTTGATGGCAAAGCAACGATTGCTTGAAGTACTCCCTTGCCTCCTCCTTATTACCCAGCTTGCGATGCACCATGCCAAGACTACCCAAACATGCTGCTTCCGCATGGGCATCTCCGTGCATACGAGCGATCCGGAGTTGTCCATCAAGGACATCAATCGCTTCCTTGTGGTGGCCGAGGAATAGGTGACATGCGGAACGATCGAGTACATCCTGCAAGGAGGGGACGTAGTCAGGCCTTTCAGCAACAGCTTGAAAGTACTGCAATGCTTCTTCAGCCGCACCGGTCTCCATCAATGAGTGGGCTAACCCAATCTCTATCACGTTACCGGTGTTTATGTGGTGTGACTCCTGGAGTGCGAGGGCTTGACGGAACGAGTCGACCGCTAAAGCATGGTGGCCTTGTGACGCCTGAGTAAAGCCTTTTTCACTGGTGCAAATCACGACGGAGAAAACGTCATGGATTTCTTTTGCGAGGTCGCAGGCGCACTCAAAGCACGCTATGGATTCGGTGAAGTTGCCGAGCGCTCTCTCGCATAGACCAAGGTTTCTCAATGCGCCGATTACGCCGTTTGGATCGCCGCGTTGTTCGCGGACTTCAAGCGCCTTTCGCTGGAGCCGGGCAGCCTGCGGAACGTTTTCTTGTCGAAAGAGAATCTCAGCCAGGCGTTCAACGAGAACTAAGTAGTGCGGGTGCTCAGCATCATTACCTATGAGATCCAGCGCTTCTCGATAGTAGCGCTCAGCGTCGACCAAATTCCCGCGCTGATGAGCTATTTCACCAAGCGAGACAACCAACACTGCCATTGCAAGTGGCGGTGCATTCGCTTTCCGGCTTTCTGCCAAGCCTTCCAGGAGACAGGCTTCGGCTGCATTGGGATCTCCTCGCGCCCGGTGAATGTCCGCGATTACCGAGAGGCAGGCGCCTATTGCCACTCCATTTCCCTGCAAGCGTGCCATGTTCAGGGCTTCTGACGCGTATTTGTAGGCAAGTTCGACCTCGCCTTGCATAACGAGTCGAGATGCTGTTTCAAAATGACTAGCAGCTAGATTGATGTCCATGTGAGCATTGTGGAGAATGCGAGGTAAATTCTTCTGCCACGGCTAGGGAATTGATACACGCATAGCTGAAATCTGTCCAGTGCCTTGTATCAGAGGTAGTGCTCTAATTTCTCTCTCCGCTATCTCTATGTCCTTGCGTCTCTGTGGTTATTTGCAGATAAGTTCACAGACATAGAGAGCACAGAGAGAATACTTTGAGTTTTAGCGATCTGGTTTTCAGAACCTCTAATCTCTAGGTACGTTTTTCACCTGAAGTTATAGCTTGCTGCTCTTGCGCGACTTGCGCGGACGCCCAACCTTTCGCTCCTTCACTGCCTCAAGATCTTTCGGATCGATCATCCACACGATTCCGACTTTCGTAGCCTTCAAGCGTCCGCTATTGATCATCGCTCGCACTCTAGTAGGTGTCACGTTTAAGCGACGTGCCGCCTCAGTTGTGTCGATGATCTTCATCTTCATGGCCCAAAGTATAACATTCTGCGAAATAGTTACTTCCGCGTAATAATTTATCTTGACAACCGAAAGTCCTGTCTCTATAGTGGCCCGCACCCACCAAAAAAGAGCGGGCTGGCAAGTGCGCTAACACTCGCCAACCCTTACACAGCCGACTCCTAACCGGTTAAGAGAAAGGAATCGACCATGCCGGATAATACTATCACGGACACTCATACGAAGAGCGAAGTCCCTGTCACACTAAAATTAATCCCGAGTGACATTGAACTTACAGATTGGGCATTCCTTCGGGAGTGGGCCAACAGACTTGGTGTGTCGCTTGAGGTCTTGTTAAAGCGCCTTCTAACTGCGGCGGCCATAGGCCAGATTTACGTCGAGAAGATTCCTGAGATTTGAGACAGCCTCACGCGAGCTGACAAGCAACGCATGAGGTTTGGGGGAGACAGCCTCGTGTGAAGCCCAGCAATGCATGAGGCTCGGGGCGTCGGCGCTAGTGTGACCTCACCACGTAGTGACCTCACCACAAGTGCGCACGACGCTCCATGGTTAGCGTTATCGGTCTCGAGAGGGGGCCGAGGGATCGGTGACGCTTGCGAGGGCGCTACGGGTAGGTGGGTACTTGTAGCGCCCTTAGCATTCAAGATTTTTAACTCAGGACTTTTCGTGCAGGAGCAATGCTCCCTTGAGATTATGTGAAAAAACACGCTAATAAACGTTGAAATGGGTGCGATGTGGCGCTATAGTTAAATCACGCATCCGGCGCGTTCAACCTCTAGTCTTCTTCGCCGGATATTAAAAACCGAATTCGAATTGAGCTTTAGGAGTTTTGGAATCGCAGGGCTCCAAACCAGGAATTACGCGACAGATTCGCCCAGTGCATCGCGACATTTGGAGATCACTTAAACCAAACTTCTCCTCGTGACGTTGGTCGAGCTTCGAACTTAATGCCACAAATCAGACTAACCTTGGATCCTTGGCCCGCTGAGTATGAAAGCTCGTTTGAAATCGACGGCTTCGATGAAGAGGACCACGTAACCGTCGATACAGACGTGGAAGGTGTCGCGTGGCAAGCCATCGAACCGCCAAAGCGAGAACGAACTGGAGTGCTCTATTTTATCGACGGAGTTCGTCGTGTTGAAGCGAGAGTTATTGTTGATGATGGTTCGGGACGGATCATCCGAGGTTTGTATGGCTCTGCTGCCGTTGGCGCGGTACGAGTCGAAAGCAAGATTGCCAGCTTCGAAGAAATTCGAGTGAAACGTCTAATAGTTGCTGGCACTGGGATTCTTCCTGAAGCTGAACTATTGACTATTGGCAACACACAGCTGCCTTTTGAGCCGATTTCTGTCGCGGATACTACACCTCTGGGTCCAGTCGAAGGCTTGCAAAACCTGATGCGAACCGAAGAGGCCACTCTGGGCGAGGCACTCGCTTCGAAGGCAGATTGTGTGTTCGCTGATGGTCCTCTCACCTATTTCTCGGGGGTGATGCAAACGACCGTAGGTGTGATTAAGCGCCTCATCGAACCATATCTGTCTGCGCTCCAATTCGAACTGGTACGGCGCCTTGGCACCGGACAGCGAACCCCGCTGTTTGTAATCACCCGGCCCAAGTATGACCGCTACTCATGGTATCTGCGAGTCGGTCAGCCCAGAGCTATGGACCATGACGTGGCCGGAGTGCTCAGACTTGAAGTGCGTAGCGGTGCCGGAATAGAAAGAGCGAGAGAGTTGGCAGATCTGTCGGCTAGCTGTATCCCCTCATTCGTAGGTGAAGCATTCCGCGACCCGCGTGCGCCACAAAATCTTTTGCCCATAGGAGCCTTGGAAAACAAACTGCGACACCGGTTAGGCGATTCTCTTACGATCAGACGAGCCATCGAAGCAAGGTTATTCGAAGTGAGTGTTGCATGAGCACTGAAATAGGAAAGATCCTGGGCACTGAGGATGCTCAACCGTTGGATTTTTGGATGGCTGTTTCGCCAGATCAATTGGTCCAATTAGACGATGTAGTGTTTGTGACCAGATCGCTTCCCGGCGGTGGATCCGTATCGTTGTATGGGATTGTGGATACGATGAGGGCACGGCATGAAGGTGCGAAGTTTGATAGCGACGTTTTTTTATCCGAACAAGGTATTTTCCCATTAGGCCACTCTACTGTAGCTCACGTGTCGGTAACGCGAGTTGAACCTGAAATATTTGTGCCGCCGCTTCCCGGACTCGCTGTATTTCGCGCTGCAGGTGTTGATCGCGATCAGGCACTCTTCTTTGATTCGATGCGACGGAAATTTCCTCTTGGCCTATCAAGGGACGGTGAGGTTGTGTACGGTAACTTTGAATTTCTCGATGGTTCACGCGGTGCACATATCAACATCTCTGGAATTTCAGGTGTTGCGACCAAAACCACATACGCAACTTTTTTACTCTACAGCCTTTTCCACAGTGACGTTCTTGAAGACGATGTGACTAATACTCGCGCAATCATTTTCAACGTCAAGGGGGAAGATCTGCTCTTTTTGGACCAGCCAAATTCCGCTCGTAAACCGGAGACAGAACGTGAATATGAGCGTTTAGGGTTAACTCCCCGACCGTTCTCAAGCGTTGGAATCTTCGCGCCCGTTCGAAAACAAGAGGAGGTCATGCTGCCAGACACCGGCTCACGGCAGGAGGGAGTCACGGCATTTTGTTGGACGATTGAGGAGTTTTGTCGCGAACGCTACTTGAGATTCTTGTTTGCGGAAGCGGACGACGAGACCAGCCACCTTTCGGCAGTGATCGCTAATGTCGAAGCGGCATTGGCACGCGAAAAAAACGTTGGTAACTATGAAACTTTCGATGATTTGGTCGACTTCATCTGCTTAAGCGTCAGTCATTGGGCCGTGGCAGCGGCAGGAACAATTGCCGCCTTTGAACGCAGACTCCGGGCGGCGGCCTTTAGGGTTGGGCATTTGATTAGGGGACGTGTTTCGGATGCAGATAAACATCGCATCGATTGGAAGCGGGAACAGGTTACTGTAGTCGACATTCACAATTTACATGATCGCGCCAAACGCTTCGTCGTCGGAGTGATGTTGCGCCGGATGTTCGAAGATAAAGAAAGGATGGGCACTGCGAAGCCCCTTGTATTCGTCGTTCTCGACGAGTTGAACAAGTACGCGCCGCGTGATGGCTGGAGTCCAATCAAAGAGGTCTTGCTTGACATCTCTGAACGCGGTCGAAGTCTTGGCGTAATTCTAATGGGAGCACAGCAAACGGCAAGTGAAGTTGAGCGCCGAGTCGTAGGAAATTGCGCATTTCGGGTTGTGGGTAGGTTGGATATGGCAGAAGCAAGTCGTGATGAATATCGTTTCTTAAGCACGGCAAGTCGCGCACGCGCCGGCATATTAAAGCCTGGGTCAATGATCGTTCACCAACCCGAGATTCCCACATCTCTCTTGGTCCAATTTCCGTTTCCGTCTTGGGCAACACGAGTCAGCGAGATCTCAAAGAAGACCTCAAAAGATCCTTTTAAAGGTTTCTAACCTCAACCCTCGCCACCTGTTCAGCGCGTCACTATGAGATTTCTCCACACCTCAGACTGGCATTTAGGAAAGAGCCTGAAAGGCCGCTCTCGGATAGAAGAGCACGAATCCGCACTTTCAGAGATCCTTGACATCGCGAAGCGCGAAAGGGTCGATTCCGTTTTGATTACGGGAGACATATTTGACTCTCAGGCGCCACCGCCTGAGGCCGAACGCCTCGCATTCAACTTCTTCTCACGACTGCGAGAACTCGGAATCACTGGTGTCGTCATAGCTGGAAATCATGATCACCCAAAGCGGCTTGCGGCAATCCGTGATGTTCTAGAGCTTCTGGACATTCACGTTCGGCCGTACCCCGCAAGACCTTCAGATGGGGGCATGATTGAAATTGACACAAACGGTGAAAAGGCACGGATTGCGGTTTTGCCTTTCCTGACAGCCGGGAGGATAGAAGACGCTACTACTTTGATGGGCCCAGAGGTGGAAAGATACCAAGCCTACTCCGAGAGAATTAGCGCAATGTGCGGAGTGCTCACCGAATCGTTTTCATCAACGACAATCAATATGTTGCTCGCGCATATGTATGTTGATGGTTGTGAGACGTCGCGGAGTGAGCGAGAGATTCACATTGCCAAGCCTTACGCAGTTTCGCCGCAACGGTTTCCTTCCAAAGCCCACTATATTGCTCTCGGACATCTGCATCGCCCGCAGGAAATTAGCGCACCCTCACCAACACTTTATGCTGGCTCGATTCTGCAACTCGATTTCGGCGAGCGGGAGCAGAAGAAACGCGTAGTGATTATTGATGCCCATCCTGGAAAGCCGGCCACGATTGAGAGCTATCCGCTTACCTCAGGTCGTCAATTAACTGAAGTGATCTGTACGCTCCCTGAGCTCCAGGCTCGGGCCGAAACATTCGGTGATGATTGGCTGCGTGTCACGTTGAAAGTAGATAAGCCAGTCCCTGGGATAGCTGAAACCGTTCATGAAATCGTTCCAAACACATTAGAGGTGCGACTGGAGTATCCACGTGCTGAGTCAGCACCCTTTGAAGCAGCAGGATCGAATCCGATCGAGCTATTTAGCCAGTTCTATCAGCAGCGTTGGGCGGCTGAGCCTCCGCAAGAAATTACTAAGTTATTTGGCACTCTTTATGAGGAGGCAATGTTAACTGATGCGACCGATTAGCCTCGAGATGGAGGGCTTCACTAGCTTTCGTCAGCGAGTCACAATTGACTTCACAAGATTTGATCTGTTTGCAATAACCGGCCCAACGGGGGCAGGGAAGACCTCGATCATTGACGCTATGATCTATGCCCTATACGGGTGCACACCGCGCATCGGTAATAAGTCCATAAAAGATCTAATAAGTCAGGGCGGTGACCGCTTGAAGGTGATGCTGGAATTTTCGTCGGGTCAAGACCGGTACCGCATTGCCCGCGAAACCAAGTGGAGCGGAAAGAGCAGCAAGACCGACGCCAGACTTGACCAGAAGAATGGAGAGGAGTGGGAGTCGCTCGCTGATAGAGTCGGCGAGGCGGAGAAGATTGTTGAGGAGATTATTGGCCTGGATTTCAATAGCTTCACGAAATCCGTGGTGCTGCCGCAGGGACAGTTCGATGAATTCCTTAAAGGGAAGGTTGACGATCGCCGCAAGATCCTTTCTGAACTTTTGCAGCTTGATATTTATGGCCGCATGATGCAACGCGCGAACGAGATTGCAAAGGATCACAAGAATACGTATGACACGCTGGCCCAAGTGTTAGGTCGGGATTACGCCAACGCTACACGCGAGAATCTGACGGCATTGCGTAAGAAGCTGAAAGAGCTTAAGCCTCAAATCAAACCTCTGGATACCCAAATCAACAGTATCCGACGCTCAATTCCAATCGCGCACCAGCTTCGCCAGAACCACGACGATTTGACTAAACATGAGGCAGCACTAAAGAAACTTATCCCCGAGCGATCATGGGCTGAAAAACGGCTGGCTCTAGCAAAAAAGGCGATTGCCGAGAGCAAGCAAAAGATCGAAGCTTTGGATCTTAAGATCAAAGCCACTACATACAACTCAATTTTGCGCGATGATTTGCTGGCGAAGCTTCACAAATCAGAGCGTTTGAGTGTCGTAGATGCCACAATACGCGATCTGGAAGGAACGTATAAGCAAAGGTCCCCACGGCTTATTAAACTGCAGTCGCGTAATAAGACGGCAGAGGCTACATGTGAAGCTGCGACCAAGGAAAGAGGTTCAGTAGAAAAAGAAGTTGCCGCCGCGAAGAATCGTCTTAAGTCGGATTTAAAAAAATACGGATCTGTAGACACCATCGGCAATGTGATCGAGATTAATCGTCATCGCATCACTGATGAGCAAAGGAAAGCGAGACTCGAAAAGGAGCTCAACCGACTCATAAAGGACCAACAGGTCCGTAATGAGGAGCTTTCGCAAAAGAAAAAGGATTTAGTAAGTGCTGAGACAGCATTAGAGAGAGCTAAGGATGATCTGGAGTTATTGGTTCAGCAGCATAATGCCTCAGAACTTCGAGGTGTCCTCAAAGAAGGCATGCCTTGTCCCGTATGTGAGCAGGAGGTTAGACGAGTACCGAAAACCAAGAGACATCCGTCCACAGAGAAAGCCAGGAGGGATGTGAAGGCATATGAAAAGCAGGTAAATGATTTTCTTAGAGCAACGGCTAGCCTGGAGGGAGAACTACTACAAACAGAGCCGCAGCTGAGTGGTAAGAGACAAGAGATGACGGAGACTGAAAGCCGAATCAACAAGGCATCAGAGCAGGTGCGAGCGTTGCTTGGCAAATCTGCTAGCCCAGAAAGCGAAGCGCAACTTGAACAGCTGCGGGAGCATATGTTGAGTCTGCAGGAGACGCTAGATGAAACTGTTGGTCGTCTGGATAGATGTCGAGAGAACGAAGCGACAGCCAAAGACGAAGCCGCACAAGTCAAGCGTGAACTCAGCGTATTGGAATCAGAACTGTCAGCCGCGCTACAACATCTGACGGAATCAAAGAATGAAGCCAAAAGTTTAAAAAAAGAACTGGGTAGGCACTCAGAGCTGTCAGTTGTCAAGGCAGAGCTAAAAAACCAGAACGAGGCGAAAGAAGAATTTGAGGAGAATCGCCGCCGACGTGACGGTGAGAGCGACGCGCTATCAAAAGCTAAAGATGAGCTAGCTGACTGCTCTAAGTTGTGGGAGGCCTTGACTGACAAGGAAAACTCACTGAAAGAAACCTGTGACAAACTCACACGAGCCATCGACCAAGCCAGAGCGGCGCTCGTTTCGGATTTCCCAGAATTGAAGATTGACGTTCTTGGGGCCGGTCGCGATGCGACAACCCAATTAGAACAACGTGGTCAGGAACTCGAGTCTCGTCGTCACTCAACTGAAACTGAACTGCTGCGGTTGGAAGAACAGGTCAAAACTCTTGAGGGTCAAATCGAACGCGCAACCGAGATGCGTTCTCAAATGGAGCTGCATAAGAGCCAAGCGGCAGTCGCTCGTGATCTTGCTCTTGCACTTCGAGGAGATCAGTTTATCGCCTTCATCCAAGCCGAAGCCTACCACAGGCTGGCCCAAGACGGCTCAGTCCATTTGGACTCACTTAGCTCAGGACGTTACTCGTTCGACTTCGACAAAGACGAATTTGTTGTTGTGGACCACTGGAACGCCGATGAGCCCCGACCAGTTGCCACTTTAAGTGGAGGAGAATCCTTTTTGGCTTCACTTGCACTTGCTTTGGCATTGGCCGAGGGGTTGTCAGGGCTTAGCCACGGACGGAGTCGCTTCGCGCTTGAATCCCTTTTCCTGGACGAGGGCTTTGGTTCGCTGGATCCCGAAACGCTAGACGTAGCGATTCAGGGCATTGAAACTCTAGGTTCGTCAGACCGATTGGTCGGCATCGTTTCGCATATTCCGGAATTGGCTGAACGAATGCCAGGCCGGATTTCTGTGCGGAAAGCTGTTGGCGGAAGCTCGATCGAGGTGTTGTAGCGACCAACTAACAGAAACACCTTCGCTGGCAAAGTTAACTCTTATTTCAACAGGATGCTATTTGTCTATCGTTCCATGGTAGATGGTTTCGAGTTTCTCGATGCTGACGGTGGCATTTAGGTAGGATCTCGCGCGGTCTCAGCGACTCGCTCGCGGCCGGGAGGAACAACAAAAAACAAAGCAAGACACCGATTCCAAAGCAAGAAAAATTGCGTAGGGACTGATCTCACAAGCTGTCGCACACGGATTTAAAGGAACAGTAGATCACCTTGAGTCTAAACAGCTGCAGATCCAAAGACCGATGAAGCGCCTCGGTCACCTGATCTTCGACGAAGGCGGCTTTGGCAATATCTCGAGCGACAGAGTGGCCAACGCGCGGTGCGGGCTTCTCGACGTATGTGGTCATCGCGTGTGCCGCCGACGTTCAGATCACCCTCTTTGAACTCATTGGCGAGCACGAATATTTGACTGAGCTGATTGTCAGCCATGATGAAGAATGATTCTAGACCGGAAGCGGATTCGGGAGAACCACAGAGTTGATTGTGGGTGGCGTTCTCAGTCTCTCGGCTCTGGAGTAGATCCGACAGGCAAGACATGGTATTTTCAACGGCATCATTAAGTTAGTTCTCACGTTGGCGGCTTTGAGGCAAAGTTCACGTCGTTTTAGATCCTCTGGACTGTCCGTCATTCCATCAATTCATTCCCGAGGATCAATGCTTCTTCACCCCAAGGAGGCCCAGAATGAATTCGAACAATACCGACACAAAGAAAGACCATGAAGCTTCGACTACCGGCGTCGCAAGGCGCGACTTTATGCAATCATCTTCGCTGGCCCTCTTAGCGGGCGCCCTGATCAACTCCGGCATCGCGCCCGAGGTTTACTCGCAAATAAGTGTGCCTGAGACTCAGCGGTCAAATCGTCCTTTCTTTCGCACAGATACCTATACAAAAGCTCAGTTGGAGAGCCTCTATGGCAGAGACGCGGGACGCGCTGAGCCAGCAGCTAATGCGAGCTTTGCGAATGAAGTTCGAGCGGGAGATCGAATCGGATCCCAACATATGATTTTTCACTACGCAGACCCAACCCAAAAACAATTCATCAATCCGCTAAATGTGAAACCTGCTCTCGCGGCAGGAAAGTATTCACTTGAAGTTACAGTGCTTAATTCTCACGCCTCGCAAATGGATTTTGAGACTATCTGGAACAAGCTGAGGCACGATGCTCAACTGCAACTCGCGCTAACCGCTCCTTCGCAGGGCGGTGAAACCTCCGACGATTTGACGTGGACGCTAATGAATGGCATCGACATCTTCCTGGGAGGAGATGGTTTCAAAGGTGCTGATAAGAGGCTCAAACCATTCGTGGACAATAACAAGCCAACAAGCAAATTTCGACCATCAGAGAGAATTGAAGTCTTGACGGGCGGAGCCAACTTCCAGCTTCAGGTTGCGGCTGCTAAGAAAGACAGTTGGTGGCGGAAACTATTAACCATCGGCGGAGCGGCATTGGACTCGCCACTATTTGCGACTTTACCCATTCCAAAGTTGCTGCCACTGGGAGTGCAATTTGCCACCGCTGTGCTGAATCATCTTAAAGACACTGACCCTTTGGTGCCCATCTGGACCAGTGCAAGAATTCCGTTCAAGCTCTATGAAGGTGCGTCTCCAACCTCGCCTTTTACATTCCGTCCCGGTCTCTGGTTAACGATCGATCGAGAATATGCGGAGCAGCACCTGGATGAGAACAAAAACCTCAAGGATCACCTGGTTGACATAGGCGGAGAGTTTTTTGAGGTTAAGACGACTAGCGGTCAGCCCGTTAACGCCAACTACGTCGTTCTACAAATGAATTTTCCTCCTATTAAATAGAGCAACTTCACTGCGAATGAAATGCTTTCCACGGAATCTGCACTCTATATAAGACCTGCAAGATCATCACGAATCGCATGAAACACACCTTCGGCCGCTTAACGACTCTTTTGGCACTCACACTGTCATTGACCTCGTTGGTACTTGCTCAACAGCCAGAACTGGTGGTTGATACCGACCACGCCGACAGTTTCAGTGCCTTCGCCTTTAGCCCTGACGGTAAGGTCTTTGCAACCGTCAACGGCGACAATGCAATTCGTCTTTGGGCCTCAGCAAGCGGCAAGAACATCGCCACGCTGAAAGGTCCCGAGGCACGGATCACAACGATTGCTTTCAGCGGTACACACATTTCGAGCGGAGACGAAAACCGAACGGTGCGGATTTGGGAAGTACAATCCGGTCGCGTAGTAATGTCGTCCTTCGCCCACAACGCTTCCATCACGCAAGTAGCCTTCAGCCCCGGAGGTAAGTATCTCGTCAGTAGTGGCCTCGACGACACGGTCAAAATATGGGACACGTTCACCGGTCGAGAGTTACGAACGTTTACTGCTCAAAAAGAAGGTGTAACCGCCGTAACGGTTTCACCCGACGGAAAGCTTGTCGCCAAAGGCGGACACAACGGGATCGTCAATATCTTCAACATCGAAACAACCGCGAGAATTAAAAGCCTGCAAGTTCATCAGCGTGAAGTAACTGCGATCGCTTTCAGTCCAGACGGAAAATTTATAGCCAGCGCGAGCGCTGACGAGACTATCAAAGTATGGCCGATTGACTTTTCGTCGCCAGGGGTCACGCTTAGAGGAGTAGCTAAGAGAGTTACATCCCTGGCGTTCTCTCGGGACGGGCGGGGAATTATTTCCGGATCGTTCGGGTCTTCCTCCGACTGGGAAAGCGTCTCGTTAGTGTTCAGCCTCACCCCCCTTCCCGACAGCGCCAAACCGGCAACAAATACTAAGACCAGAGAGCTCTGCAAAGTCTATTCATTTCGCGACAACTCCTGGGCGGTGCTGGATGCAGAAGGACGCTACGACGCTTCTTACGGTGGTGAGATTCCCTGGCTCAAGTGGAAAATCGGCTCCAAGCTGGTCGCACTGAATCAACTCAAAGCTGCCTATTACCAGCCCGGCTTGTTGGCAATACTGCTTGGTCTCAGCGAGGAGCAGTTGTCACCAATTATCAAGTTAACCGAGGTCCAGCCGTATCCGGATGTTGTCTTCGCCGCACCGGAGGCAGGCAGCACCCAACTAAATATAAAACTTACTAACGGCGGCGGCGGTATCGGTCGAGTTCAAGTAAAACTCAATAATACGGAAGTCTACGAAGACGCTCGAGGATCCTCATTTGATCCCAAACAAGCTGCGGCTACTCTCAAGTTGGATCTGGCCGGACCCGCCTTGATGCCGGGAAAGCCCAACCAGATTCAAGTCGTCGCCTGGAATGCCGACGGTTATCTTTCTAGTCCGACTGAAAACATGGTGACCTGGACTCCGGCAAACCTCGAGCCCGACAATTCGCCACCTGAGTTCTATGCGATCGTCATCGGCACTTCGGAGTATTCCGATCCATCGATCAAGCTCAGATATGCAGCGCGCGACGCCGAGTCAATAGCGCGGGCTTTGGATATCGGAGCGCGACGACTGTTTGCCGGGGCAGGTAGAGTGGAAGGAAAAGGACGGGTGCACATCACTCTGCTGAGGACTTCAGACGATTCGAAGACGCTTCCGTCCAAGAAAAACATCACCACCGCATTCGAAGATGTTCGTCAATCGAAGCCGCAGGATGTACTCGTCATTTACATGTCCGGTCATGGAGTCGTGTTGCGCAGCGGCAATCTGTCGCGCCAAAACGATCTCTACTCTTATTTGACTAAAGAGGCACGCAGCAAAAGTCCTGAAGCATTTATCCTTCCTGACCTGATTAGGAATGCGACCGTAACCAGCGAGGAGATGGCCGGTTGGATTAAGGAAATACCGGCGCAACGCCGGGTCCTCATTCTCGACACGTGTGGCGCAGGAGCTGCAGCAGCGGACTTGAGTCTGAAAGGTGAAGGAAGCTCGTTCTACCAAATTAAAGCACTCGACAAATTGAAAGATCGGACGGGATTTTTCGTACTGATGGGCAGTGCCTCGAATTCCGTCAGTTGGGAAGCATCGGCGTATGGTCAGGGACTGCTCACTTACGCACTACTGACAAAAATGAAGTCAGCGGATCCGAACAAGGATGAGACAGAAGTAGACGTAGCCGATCTTTTCCGATTTGCAGCCGACACTGTACCGCAACTCGCATTGGGCCTCGGCGGAGTTCAACAACCCGAAATCATCATTCCGCAGGGAAGCGCATCCTTTCCTATCGGCCTGTTAAGCGTCAAGGACAAGAAAGATATTCCCTTACAAATGAAGAAGCCGATTGTGCTCAGTCCTCGTCTACTCGATCGTGAGGACGGAACTGACGAATTGGACCTGACGCGTGCTCTGAGTAAAGGTTTGGACCAGGAAACTTACACTCGAGCGAAGGGCTCAACGTTTGAATCAGAAATTGTTTACGTCGAAGCCAGCGAACTACCGGGCGCCTACGTGCCGACCGGTACCTATGTGGTTCAGGGAGAAACGGTAAAGGTTGATCTCGTGCTGAGCCGTGACGGCGTGAAGACCAGGTTCTCAGTGAGTGGTTCCAAAGACAACCTTCCGGAGTTGGTAACCACGATAGTCACCCGCATCATGGAAAATGTGAATTCAACAAAAGAGTAGTAGTCTTGTTGCCACAACTCTTAATAACTCGGGTTCGAATTCTGTTTTACGTCAGCGCCGCTTTGTTTCTTGCCGGTGAAGCGCGCGCTCAAAAACCGCAGTTGATTACTGAAGAAGGACACACCAGTGTCGTTCGCACAGTTGCCTTCAGTCCGAACGGGAAAATTATTGCCAGTGGGAGTGAGGATAAAAAAATCAAGTTGTGGGACGTCAAGGCGGGAATGGAGTTTGCTTCGCTGCCAGCTACCGGCGGGACGATCATGTCTGTCCTTTTTGCAGATGACCGGACACTGGTGAGCATTGACGACCGCGGCGATGTCAAGCTTTGGAGTGCAGCCAACGGCGAAGAGATCAGAACGCTCGAAGAACCATCAAACTCAAATCAGAATTTTTCACCTGTGCTGGCAATCTCCGCTGATAGAAAAACGCTCGTCGTTGGTGGCCGAGGTGAGGACATAATTTTCTGGGACCTTGCCGCCAAAACAAAATCCATTCTGCCTGCCCCCGGAGTCTTGGTGCAGAACCTCGCGTTCAACTTCGCGCGCCGACTACTGGCAACAGCCGGTGCTGACGGCTCGATATTGATTTGGAATATCGACACCAAAACAAGCAAGACTCTCTACACCAGTGAGGCCGGCGCCAAGATCTCATCCGTCGCCTTTAGCCCTGACGGGAAATACCTGGTCGCAGGTAGCTCGGATAACTACATCCGAGTTTGGTCCATTGAGAACGACGAACTGCGAAAGTCCTGGGTGGCTCATGCCGCAGGTGTGAATTGCGTTACCTATGATCAGAACGGTAACCACGTCATCAGCGGTGGCAACGATAATAAAATCAGGATCTGGAGCAGCACGGGAACGGAAACAGCTCCCGCCATGGACTATAAACTTCCCGTGCGAGCCGTAGCGGCGAGCCCGACCGAAAACCTCATTGCTGCGGGTGGTAATCAAAGCTCAGTCACGTTATGGGATGCCACGAATGGTCATGAATTAAAGAGGTGGGAAGCGCATACGTTCTCGGTTACCGATGTGGTTGTTAGTCCGGACGGAAATACCGTCGCTACTGGCCACGGACACAAGATAAAGCTATGGGATATCTCCACTGGTCGCGAGCTACGAACATTCAGAGAATTCGCGGATTACATACTTGCCCTGGCATTCAGTTCGGATGGTAACAAGCTTGCGAGTTGCTCTTACCGCGCCGGAATTTTTGAGGTCAACATTTGGGAAGTTGCGAGCGGACAGGTAACCTTCCACGCCGCTGAAGCAGGAGCGCTGAGGATCGCTTTTAATAAAGAAGGGACTGCACTGGCCAGTAGTTCCACTTACGGCAGGATAAGTCTGTGGGATCTGTCAAGAGGAGTTTTGAGTCGTAGCTGGCCGATACCCAGCACTCCACAGACTAAGGCGATCGCCTTCGACAAAGACGGTGAGCTGGTGACCGGCAGTGACGACGGGGTAATTCGCGTTTGGAATATCAACCAGAACGACGTCGTAAAAAGCATACCGGCCGGTATCGGTGGTATCAGAAGCCTAGACATTAGCGACGACGGCACGATGCTGGCAGTCAGAGGCACTTATCGCGCGAAGATATTTAACTTACCGACGTGGCAGGAATCTCCCGGGGATATTCGGCTTTCGAACTACGACGCTCGCATCAAGTTTAGTCATGATGGAAAGAAGCTGGCCGTGGGTGAGTATGAGTTCAATGAGCGAGGGGAGACTGTTGCTCCAGTTCGACTGTGGGACGTGGCCACTGGAAAACTTCTGCAAACGATGTACGGCCATCAACACGGCGTTACGGCGGTAGCTTTTAGCAAAGACAGCAGTCGCGTCCTTAGTGGTAGCTGGGACAACACGTGGAAAGTATGGAGTGTCGACAGCAACAAAGAGTTGTGCACCATCATCGCCCTCGATCAAAGCGACTGGGTCGTTGTCACACCGGAAGGTCGCTTCGACGCTTCGCCCGCAGGCATGGAAAGACTTCACTGGCGCATCGGCGATGAGCTAATCACCCTCACGCAGTTGAAAGAACGTTACTGGGAACCTGGCTTGCTCTCAAAGCTATTGTTGCTCAACGCGCAACCCCTCGTTACAAACGTTGAAACGCTTGACAACGTCAAGTTATTCCCGAAGGTCGAATACAACGCTCCGGCGCAGGGCAGCACGAATCTCAGACTCAAACTGAGCAATCGCGGTGGCGGCATCGGGCGTGTGCAGGTCAAGATCAATAACACCGAAGTCTATGACGATGCCCGCGGCGTCAATTTTGATTCGACGAAGAACGAAGCCGTGATCCCGATCGACATCTCCAATGCTTCGATCGTGCCCGGTCAACCGAACAATATTCAGATCATAGCGTGGAACTCAGACGGATATCTCGCCAGTCGTCCGGAAACGCGTGAGTGGATTCCGGAAGGCGCTACCGACAACAGCCCGCCCGAATTTTATGCCGTCATCGTCGGCGTTTCCGAGTATTCAGATCCGCAGATAAAACTGAAGTATACGGCGAAGGATGCGGAAGCGATGGCGGGAGCGCTGGAGCTTGGGGCTAAAGCACTTTTCCCTGGTCCAGGTAGAGGCACCAGCCCCAGCCGTGTACACATCAGTCTGCTAAGAACGAGCACCGACCCACAAAGCCTGGCGCCCACTAAGGCCAACATAAAAGCAGCCTTCGAAGCGGTGAAACCCGCCCGGCCACAGGATGTGCTGGTTGTTTATCTATCGGGGCATGGCCTGTCAATAAGTGGCGACGCTTCTCAGCGGAATAATCTTTACCTTTTTCTGACGAAAGAAGCTCGCAGTAAGTCTCCCCAAGATTACATCGATCCGGCAGTAGTCGAACAACGCACGATTACCAGTCGAGAGTTGGCGGCTTGGATTCGTCCGATTCGTGCTTTACATCGAGTGATGATCTTGGACACCTGTGCCGCCGGTGCAGTGGCTCAGGATCTTAACGACAAGGGCGATGATATTAGTTCTTACCAGTTGCGGGCCATTGACAAACTTCAGGACCGCACCGGTTTCTTCGTCCTGATGGGGAGTGCCGCCAACTCGGTCAGCTACGAGGCGTCAAAGTACGAGCAAAGCTTGCTCACCTATTCACTGCTGCGAAGAATGAAGACAGAACAACCTTATCCGGAGTCAATAGACGTCGGGCCACTCTTTCACGATGCGGTCGAGGACGTCGATCAACTGGCGCGCGGAAACAATGGAATTCAAAAGCCTGAAATCAGAATTCCGGAGGGCGGCACGAGTTTCCCCATTGGCTTACTCACCAATGACGACAAAAGAAAAATCAAGCTCGAATCAGCGAAACCAGTCGTTCTGCGTCCCACACTTCTCAACAGCAGAGGCTCGGATAACTTACAACTCACGCCGGCCCTGCGGAAGCTCCTCGATAAAGAGACCTACATGCTGGTCCAGGGCTCTACGTTTCAGCCAGTTATTGTCTATGTCAACGCTGACGCCTTGCAGGGGGCATATGTTCCAACCGGTATTTACTTTGTCGACGGCAATGACGTGAGAATCAACTTCGTACTGACCAAAGATGGTAAAGAAACCAGCTTTGAGGTGACCGGATCAAAACTGAATCTTGATGAACTGCTGGCGCGCATCCTCGAGGGGATTTATCAAAGGGTCGAAGCATCCCCCGACTGAGTGAGGTTGAAAACTACTTTCCGAATGGAATCACACTCATGCTCTTATCAACTCTAAGCATCGTAATTCTCCTGAGCTCCAACTCCACGGTCAAGCCTACGGCGGTGCCGTCTGCTTCCGTACAGGTTGCGCACTCACAGCCACTCGCCCATAACGCTCGACCAAACCGTCGCCGGCGCAAGACGGAGCCGCAGAGAATGCTACCTGCGTCCAGATTGAGTCAACGCGGAGATCCCTCGCAGTCATCGTTTACGGATCTCCAGCAAAGAATCGCGCCACGAACAAGTCAGGGCGAACAGGCGTGGAATTACGATGGAGCCTACCTTTACTGGTTGCAGCAACGCGCTTATCCCAAAAATGAAATCAACTGGGATGCCTACAGCCGCGCTTTCTCTCAGCGCTCACGCATGTCGAGTGCAAGGTTTGCGCCCCGCGAGTTTGCTGCAAATCAGTCAGCGCTTCCGGCTGAGCCGCGCTGGGATTTTCTTGGACCGAGCCAGTTGCCTATTCCTTATCAAATTTACTATGGCGAAGGATTGGTAAGCGGGCGCGTCAATAGTGTGGCGTTTGATCCAAACAACTCGAACGTTTTGTATCTCGCGGCAGCAGGTGGAGGGTTCTGGAAGTCAGTTGACGGCGGGAAAAAGTGGACCTGCTTGAGTGATCGTTGGGAGAACGTAAAGTTCTCCAGCGTCGCCGTTCATCCCACCAACTCCAACATCATCATCGTCGGCACTGGAGACTTTCAAGGAGGAATGGGATACGGCTATGGCTTGATGATGACTACCGACGGCGTGCATTGGACCAACGTTCTGCGCAATGAACTTCGCTGGTACTCTGTTTCGCAGATCCTTTTCGATCCCGACGATCCGAATATCATCACTGTCACCGCGGGGAGGCATCCGCAAAACAAAGGGATAGTGTTTCGCTCGGCCAATGGCGGCAAGAGTTGGTCTCGAGTCCTCACCGCTGCCGGAAGTAACATCGACTGGAGCAACGTTCAAGTCAGTGCGAAAACTGACACCGGACAACGTTACTACTACGCGATTGGCGTTCTTTCCGGAAACGGCTTCCGCACTCGCACCATCAGACGAGAATCCGGTAGTTGTACGGCTGGTGAAATCTGGCGGTCTACAAATCGTGGTCTTAACTGGACCAAACTTTCCGGGCGGGACGCGGGCACTTGTATCGAAGGAATGGACGTGGCGCCTTCTTCGTCTGCTCCCAAAACTGTCTATCTTGTCTCCCTCGATTATTTCACTCGTCCCGGTCATGTTTGGGTGAGCCCTGATGCAGGAGATAGCTGGAACGACATCACCAACGACTTTCCTAACCACCTCGATGTGGAAAAACAGGATTTCTACAATTGGAGTCAAGCTTACTATGACCTGTACATCCGAACGGCCCGGCACCCCATCACCGGCAAAGATGTAATTTACGTGGGACTGATAGACATCGTTGCTTCGCTTGATGAAGGAGCGACCTGGGTATCGGTTGGAAAGACGTATACGTCCGGCGCTAGGACACATAACGATCAACACGCCCTCGCCGTTAATCCACGCAACCCAAATGATCTCCTGCTTGGCAATGATGGCGGAGTCTATCGCGTCACGTTTGACCCTGCGCAAAGAAGCTGGTCGTTTCAAAACGATATGAACGGCGGGTTGGGTATGACGATGTTCTATCGCATCGCGATTAATCCAACCAACCCCGACTGGATCATGGGTGGCGCGCAGGACAACGCCACGCCAGTCAGCATGGGGGACTTGGAAACCTGGTCAAACAAAGGTGAAGGCGATGGTGGTTTCTGCGCCATTAACCCACGCGACACGCAAACTCAGTACGCCACGTCGCAAAATCTCAAGATCCTGCGGACTACCAATGCCTGGAAGGATAGTTATCCCATCACGCCGTTTGAACCGGTAACGAACAGTGCGGGTGAAACGGTTAATGTAAGCTGGGGAACCGACCGGCGCGGCTTTATCGCGCCGATCGCTTTGAATCCCAACAACCCGAATCAGCTTTACGCAGGCACCAACTATTTATGGCGCTGGGAGGAAACAAAGGGTTGGGATAAACGACTCGGTAATCAAAGCCTCGCGGCGGGTGATGGTTACATTAACTTTATCGCCATCGCGCCTTCAGATAGCAATCGCATCTACACCGGGTCGAGTCTCGGCGATCTTTGGATGACCGCTGACGGCGGCAGCACGTGGCAGCGAATTGATAACGACCGTCTGCCGGGCGCAACCCCGGCGCTCCCGGTTACGAGTATTGCAGTTCACCCCACTAATCCTGATCGGATCGTCGTCGGATTCGGCAGCACCGAGCGCTTCGCACATGTGTGGCGTTGCGATAACACACGCGCCGCCGAAATTCAGTGGACGCCGCTTGGCGGTACTGGAGCAACCTCACTTCCGTTTATTCCGCTCAACGCAGTAGTCATTGATTCCAGGCATCCGGATACGACGTATTACGTCGGCACTGACGTGGGTGTTTTTCTCTCCAATGACGCCGGAATCACGTGGGCCAACTTCGGTGCTCCCAACGGACTACCAAACGTTCAAGTTACTGACTTACAGCTCGTGCCCGGTAAACGACAACTGGTGGCAGCGACCTTCGGACGCGGCGCCTGGCGCATTGATTTACCGGAAGGCGCCACGCCGGTTTACCTGAAACCTCGCGCGAAGTTGGACCAACATCTCAATCGTTTGACAACGCCGGCGAAGCGTTTTGAGGTCTCACCCAAGTCGCAAACGGTGTTCGATCAAGTGAAGGCACGCTTGCTGATACTGGCCGGCCGGCAAGCACGACAACAAACAAATAGTTACGTCTGGCCGCCTGCAGTGGAGCTCGGCGGCTCGAGTGGATTTGATGCTTACGCCTCGCGCTTCCGTGAACAGCCCGACGGTACCTTCGAAGCTCCTATGCAGGATCAGAAGTTTGTGCCTCGAATCCTCATTACCCAGGGAGCGATGTCAGATCTAATCGAAGACGATCCCGATCGCCTCGCCTTTGTAATGGGCCATGAAATTGCTCACGTAATGCTCGGTCACGTACTTCCCACCAGTTCAAGTGAGCGCACAACCGTCAAAACATTGCGAATGGTTTTCACTGCGGAGCAGGAACATGAAGCAGACGTGCTCGGGATGAAACTTGCGCTCGCGGCTGACTACTCGATTCGCGGAGCCCGTGAGATTTGGGTTCGGATCAACAGCAATGAATTTCTCCAGAAGCATCCGGGATTCAACTACACCTCGTTCGAAGGTGTAAGCAGCACTCACCCCGCGTGGTCTGACAGATTACAGCTGATAGATACGGAAAAGGCGTCGCTCTGGAAGGCGATGAGCGCCTTCGAGAATGGGGTCTACCTTCTCACTTTCCAAAACTATCCTGAAGCCGAAGTAGCTTTCAACCGCGTCCTTGATTCGACTGGTTGCGACCGGGTTGTTGGAGGAAAACAAAATTGTCAGGGATTCCCCGAGAGTTATGATGCGCAAGCTAATCTTGGCTACGCGTTGTTGATGCAGTATCTCGATCGGCTCGACAGCGCAGACATTGCGCAATTCAACATCGGTCAGGTCGTTACCGGCAGTTTCTATACTCGTCCGGAATCGCTAAGACCGCAAGCTAAAGGTATAGATTCGGCCTTGTGGAATAAAGCGGTCGGCGCTTTGAGGACCGCACTGGATCTCAATCCCCATGCGGAGATCGCGAGGGCAAACCTCGGCGTTGCTTATCTGTTTGCACCGAATGGCAAAAACGTCATCGCAGCTGTCAATCACCTCGTGGTGGCGGCTGATGCTTCGCGCGCTGATCAAACCATAACGCAGAAGAACCGCGCTGCAATTTTAATCAACTGCGCCGTGGCCTTGATTGCTGCAAACGACTTTGACAAAGCTGGGGCGAAGCTCGATGAGGCCGAGCAACTGCTGACGGATGATGATTCGTTTGCGGCGCTTAATTACAACCGCGCGTTGCTGAATGTTCGTTCATCGGATCCGGCGCAGCGGAATAAAAGCATCACCCAGCTCAACGATTATCTGAGGCGGGAAAGCCCGGCCTCTTTATGGTGGCCCCTGGCCTACATACTTTATGCCAGACTTTCCACTGCGGCCGGCCAAATTCCGACACCGGAGGCGGCGCTGAAACAAGTCTGGCGCGATGAAGCGGAGCTACGGCCCGTCACGGCAGTTGAATTTGAACCGGGAAAGTTCATTACGCTCTCGGATTTGGTGACGAGTGTTTATGAGAAGTTAGGATCAGTAGGACCGATTCCGACGGTTCGAGAGACGCCGCTCGTGAGGCTGGTTTATTCGCAGCGTGGTCTTGAATTTCTCGTTACGCGTCGTGTCATAGCGATCCTTCTACATGGGACGAAAGCACCGCCAATTAAGCTCCAGCGCAAAGGACCAGGCGCTCCCTTCGCAACGTTGCGTATCGGTATGAGTGTGCAGGAGGTAACCGAACTACTCAAATCCCAGGCCATTCCAGTACAACTGACCAGCGAGAGAGTTAGCTACGATTTTTATCCGAGTGCTGGCGTTGCGATTCGTTATGACAGCAATGATAAGGTCGTGGAATTGGCAATCACTCGACCGGCAATTGAGTGGTAGCCGGCAATCTCAAATCGGATTGGTGGCTGCCGTCACGGACCATTCATATTTGAACGCTTCTGAGCGATAGTGATGCCAACAGGGTAACCATAAACAATTTCCTCTCCAGCTTGTGGAACCTGGTCGATAATTATTCCTGGCTCAACTGGCAGATCGTAGCGTGTCGCCAGCACTCGAATGTGCAAGTTGGAGGCGCGAAGTTTGATTTCGGCGTCTTCATAACTCAAACCCTTTAGCGCGGGGACCCTAGTTTGAGCTGGTCTCGACTGGCGCTCCCGTTGCACGTCCAAACGTAGCGCGACGAGCGCCACTGTCGGCAGGATTATGTAGACAATGAACGCTATAGTTGTCAGGACTGTGATTAGTAGTTTGTTTTTGCCTCGCATGCTGTAGCCAACGAGTACTCCCAGTAAAAATCTCATTGCTGTGCTCCTTTGGATCTCTTCATGATCCGCAGGTGGTACTGTCCGCCTTATTTATTCTGCTTGAGTTTTCGCGGAATCTGTAAAGGTGATCGCGTAACAAATCGAATCGAAATCCAGAACGCCGATCGACGTTTTGAGTTCACACATCGATACATTATTTACTTGGGAAATGGGAAGGACACACACGAGCTAATCACGTCGGTTGATTTGGGGAAGAACTGCGTCGGTCTTAAACGAAAGGCGGCAACTGGTGTATAGTGGCCAACATCATCAAATTACTAAGAAGGCGTGAATGGACCTGTCCCGACAAGCTTGGCAGACTTTTGGCAGACTACGCTTCGAGTTTAATCAAGCTCTGCAGCCTAAGCGTGACTTCTCTATTCCCATCGCTAATGTTTATAGCGACAACGATGAATACGCGCTATGAGATTTGAGCAGGAACGGCGTTGACACGGTAGGGGTCTGCGGTTCAAATCCGCACGCGCCTACCATTTCTATTTTCGGAGATTGTGTAGTTGTGAGGCTAAGTGTTTGTTACGGCCAAGCTAAATACAGGTTAAGTCGATACCGGTAAAATTGTCTCCGAATGGTCGTTGGGTTACCTCAACTTTAATGTAACTCGTCGTTCGAGATGATCGCCGTCTAAACGAAACTGTTTGCATGAGAGCTTGTTCGGCATCTTTGCAGCGTCGTGAGGCGTTGGCTTGAGTGGTAAGAAACCATTTGAATCAGTTGGATGACCGCCCACGCTGAAGTCGTCGGGAGCATCGCCGAACTCGATTGAGAAAGTGCCGTCCCTGTTAACGGTAACCCATGGTATCTGGCCATTTATCGGGCGCGTCCCCATCACATAAAAGTGGCGCGGGAACGAAGTTGATTCTTTTCAAAAACAACCGCTTTTTGCGGAAATCCATTCGGAATCTTGTTGAATGCACCGGGCATGAGCGCGTACTACGGCACGTGGGCGGCTCGTGGAAAAATCAAACCTACGAAGCGAAGTTACGTGATGACGGGTCTCTACAACCGCGATCCAGCGCCGCGCGACAACAAATATCATGGTGTGAATCTCTCAGTGAAGGGACCACTCTTTTCGATTACTCACCGCGTCACGAACGTGCCTTGGTAAACGTCAACTGCGCCGCACTGCCGGCTGAGTTGATTGCGAGCGAAATTGTTCGGTCATGAGAAAGGCGCCTTCACTGGAGCGCTGCAACAGCGCATCGGCCGGTTCGAAGCGGCGAACGGCGGCACGATTTTTCTCGACGAAATCGCGGAACTGAGTCCGGAGATTCAAGTGTCACTTTTTGCGCGTCTTGCAGGAGAAGGAGTTCGAGCGTGTGGGTGGGAACCGCACGATAAAGACGGACGTGCGCGTCATTGCGGCAACGAACAAAGATCTCCGGCGCGAAGGTACCGAAGGCCGGTTTCGCATGGACCTGTTTTACCGGCTGAATGTTTTTCCTGTGCAAAGTGCCTGCCCTGCGTGAACGTGTGAACGACATTCCGGTGCTGGTTGATTACTTCGCGGCGCGGTTGTCGGCGCGCACCGGCAAAAAGATCACCCAGATCGAGAAGCGGTCGCTCTCGGCGCTGCAGCAATACTCCTGGCCCGGTAATATTCGCGAGCTACAGAACGTGATTGAGCGTTGCATAATTTTCGCTGACGGTGAAGTTTTACGGGTTGAGCCGGGCATGCTGATGCAGGAAACGCCGCCCATCGCGCACCCGGCGGTCTTGGGATGAGACCGAAAACTCCAAATCGAAGCAGTGCTGCGCGAGACGCGTGGCAAGGTCTATGGACCACGCGGCGCTGCTGCTCGGCTGGGTCTGCCTGCAACTACACTCGATTCGCAATCACGCACACTCGGGATCAACAAGCATCAATTCAAATAAATCCTAATTCTCTGCATATCTGCCTTCTCTGCACTTCTGCGGTTTACATGTTTCTGCGAGTTCTTGAAGGCCGAGTATGAGGCGTGGTTTAATCCGCGCGTTCTTCATCCAACTGATGGAGGCTCTAATGTCTCGAATCTTGCTCGGCACGATCTGCGGTCTAGTTTATGGCGCGCTCTCTGCCGCCTCAATGATCCCCTTGTCCTTCACTGATAAGACTGCGGCGTTGACGGGAGCTTTTCTTAACCGCTTCGCCATCGGTTTTGTCATCGGGGCGGCTCGTCTGCCATTGCCGTCCTGGGCTCAGGGACTCATCTTCGGGATCTTGCTAAGTCTGCCAGACGCCATCATCACCAAAACCTATGCGCCAATCCTTATCCTGGGCGCCGTCGGTGGAGTGATCATCGGATTCATTGTGGGCAAATGGGGTGTGTGACCTCGACCTTATCTGCGCTAATGCAAATGGACATTTCACAGCGGGTAGCTTCAGTCAAACAAACATTAGCTGCTAAGTCCGACGAAAAAGCGAAAGCTGCAGCCCGGAAGTTTATTTCTACTTCGCAACAGGTCTATGGCGTCCGTTTGCCGCTCTTGAATCAGATTACGAAAGAACACCGCGAGGGTGGGTTTGAGTTAGCTGAAGCTTTGTGGAAGTCAGGCGCGTTCGAGGAGAAACTGTTAGCGGCGAAGCTACTCGGAAGCTCGTGCAAAAAAGATCCTGATCGAGCCCTCACACTGGCAAAGAAATTCGCCGCTCAGATTACCGATTGGGCCGTATGCGATACTCTCGGAATGCAGGGAGTGAAAGGAATAGCCCTCAAAAACCAGATTGAACTCTTTGCATGGTCAAACAAGCTGGTCAAATCAAAGAACCTTTGGGAGCGCCGTCTGGCTCTCGTCCTGCTCACGCACTTCGTGAAAGATAAGAATTCACGTGCTCAGATTAACAACGTTAATTATTCTTCGAATTCTGAAAAACCTCACAATTAGCAGGAATCACACACTTTTTCGTAACGGACAAACGGCACTGTCACAATGTGCTGACAGCCCCTCCGTTTGAGCAATCCCAATAGGTCGAGCAACAACCCCTGCGACGTGAGTGTCAGACGCCATTAGAATCGCAGTCATGTTGGAGGATTCACATTAGTCGCCTATGGCAAGAATCTTCATCACCGGCTCGGCAGATGGTCTGGGGCAGTTGACAGCAACTGCACTAGTCGCCCAACGGCATGAGGTTGTACTTCATGCGCGCAATGAAAAGCGGGCGCAAGAGGCTTTGGACAAAGTGCCCGGTGCAGAAACTGTGCTAACAGCCGACCTTGGCGACACCTCGGAGACAAAACAGCTAGCTGTAAAAGTGAATGCTTTGGGAAACTTCGACGCAGTGATTCATAACGCCGGCGTCTACCAGGCATCGGCTGAAGAAATTTTTACGGTCAACACGCTGGCACCTTACATTCTTACATGTCTCATAGAAAGACCGCGACGATTGATCTACCTGAGCTCTGGCATGCATCTCGGTGGAAGCGCAAAGCTAGAGAGTTTAGACACGGAGGTCAGCCGCGTCACCTATTCTGATTCGAAGTTGCATGTGTTGATGCTCTGCATGGCGGTAGCACGGAAGTGGCCAGAGGTTTATGCGAATGCAGTTGACCCAGGTTGGGTTCCTACAAAGATGGGTGGGCCAGGCGCGCCAGACGATCTGACAAAGGGATTTGAGACGCAGGCGTGGCTTGCAGTCAGCAACGATAAACGCGCGAAGGTCAGCGGCCGTTACTTTCATCACCAAAAGGAAACTCGCTACAACCCCGAAGCCGACGATGTGCAACTGCAAGAGAGATTTCTAAGTTTGTGCGAACAGATCACAGGCGTTCCCTTTCCAAACTGGAGAGGATAGTCGGGCTAACGCCAAAAGGAGACGAAGGAATATTATGCAGAAAAGAAAACTGGGCAATAGTGGTTTGGAAGTATCAGCACTCGGCCTCGGGTGCATGGGCATCAGCTTCGGGCTCGGGCCCGGCCTCGACAAGAAAGACGGCGTCGATCTGATACGTGCAGCGCATGCGCGCGGAGTCACCTTCTTTGACACAGCGGAGGTTTACGGGCCGTGGGTGAATGAAGAGGTCGTCGGCGAGGCGGTCGAGCCGTTCCGCGATGAGGTCGTGATCGCGACGAAATTTGGTTGGAACATCGACGCTGAAGGCGTCCAGCAAAAACCACCGCTCAACAGCCGGCCTGAGCATATCAAGCAGGTCGCTGAGGCGTCGCTTCGTAGGCTGAGGACAGACAGGATCGACCTGTTTTACCAGCACCGCGTCGACCCGGCCGTGCCGATCGAAGAAGTCGCGGGTGCAATCAGTGAGCTCATCGGCGAAGGCAAGGTCCGTCACTGGGGACTTTCAGAAGCAGGTGTCGAAGTAATTCGCCGTGCTCACGCGGTGCAGCCCGTGACGGCTTTGCAGAACGAGTATTCGCTTTGGTGGCGCGAGCCAGAGCAGCAGATTCTACCGGCGCTCGAAGAGCTCGGCATCGGTTTCGTGCCGTTCAGTCCACTCGGAAAGGGTTTCCTGACCGGGAAAATCGATGAGAATACCACCTTCGCCCCCAACGATTTCCGCAACACCGTGCCGCGGTTTTCGGAAGAGAATCGTAAAGCGAATCAGGCGCTCGTCGACCGCATCGCCGCATTCGCACAGAGCAAGCGAGCCACACCGGCACAGATCGCACTCGCGTGGGTACTCGCTCAGCATGAATGGATAGTTCCAATTCCCGGAACGACAAAACTCCATCGTCTCGAAGAAAACCTCGGCGCTGTGAATATCGAGCTCACTCAGGAAGATCTTCGCGAACTGGACGAGCTGACGTCGCAGATCCACATCCAGGGGAACCGTTACAGCGAAGCCGCACAGAAGATGGTCAATCGTTGATGGAGAGTCGCTTTCGCTAATAGGTTTTTTCAAACCATATGAACGCACAAACAAAGACAGATAAAGATGAAGCGCTGGACGGCCGGCAGCAAAGCATCGTCACGATCGCTGCTTTGACCGCGACAGGGGATTTGGAAAATTTAAGATCAGCCTTGAAGGGCGGGCTCGATTCCGGGCTGACGGTTAATGAGATCAAAGACGTTCTCGTTCAAATGTACGCATACTGCGGCTTTCCGCGGAGTCTCAATGGCATCGGAGCTTTCATGTCCATACTGGAAGAATGGAAAAACCGAGGCGTGACGGATGTAGAGGGAAAAACATCAACGCCGATCACTGACGGAGACAAATATGAGCGCGGCAGAAAGACGCTGGAAACGCTCACCGGAAAGCCGCAGTCGAAGCCCGCACCGGGTTTCGGTGAATTCTCGCCGGCGATCGATCGCTTTTTGAAAGAGCACTTGTTCGCCGACATTTTCGACAGCGATGTCTTAAGTCACCAGCAGCGCGAACTCGCCACCATTTCGGCGCTCGCTGCCATGTCGGGCGTCGAACCGCAACTCGAATCTCACATTTCAATGGGAATGAACACCGGGCTTAACGAACGTGAATTGGACCAGGCGTTTGATTTGATCGAAAAATCCGTCAGCAAAGTACAGGCTGAAGCGGCGCGCAGAGCACTAGCGAAAGTTGCTGGTGCCCGGCGGGACCATCAATAGATTCCAGGAGTGCCGCGGAGTGCCGCGCGATGAATGAGCGCGAATCGATTAAGGTTCTCATTGGTGAGGATGGAGTTGGCGCGCGCGTAAGCATCAATCGCACCACATTACTTTCCCGCATGAAGAAGCTCAGCATCCATGCAAAACAGTATTGCTAAGTTCCGCTTCCATCGTTGCACCGCACTCTAGGAGCGGAGATGATTTGATGTCCGATAGCTTTAGCTTGTCGGAATGTCGCGGCAAACTAAAGTTTATCGGACACTTGCAGCGGAAGTGACCCACTACCTTTTCTTTAGTTTTAGTGCTCTTGTTCTTTTTGTGGCATATAATCAGCCGTTCCATGCCCGGATAAGAACGCCGTTGTGGTCGCCTGCCATTTGCGAAGCCACGTGCATGCGATCTGCTCCAAACGTGTTTATCAAAGTAGCGCTTCCAGGCATGTTCGTCCCTAGTGCCCGTTGCGGTTAACCTTCAACGTAAGCACGCGTTCAGTCGACCATTTTGGTGATGAACCAAACGTGCAGCTCTTTTGTACAACGTCGCTTGTGGAATAACTTCGGCAACGCCAAACATGCTACGCGGGGAACGCCTCTGACCGGCGAAATGCTTCCAATTGACTTCTTGTGACTCGACTTGTCAGAAGGCCCTCTTGCTGAATCAAGGTCATCGCTGCGAACTGAAGCAGTAACATATTTGCTTGATCCTTCACTCCTCTACGAGGGCGAAATTTGTCCTGTCGATTTTTTGCTCGGAGGCGGCTGAGCTAGGTGACACCACCTTGGAAGGAGACCTTTATGGAGCTTGATTATGTTGTTATACGGAGTACGGCCGCGTCGGTAGGACTGCGGTACTTTGACAGCGGGATGGAGGGCATTCAGCTTGAAGAGCGGAGGTTGAGCGAAGTCGAGCACGCGGAACTATCGCAAGATCCCCGCACGAATGTGATCGCAGCTTCAATGCCAATGAGGCTGATCGAGCCTACAGAAGTACATGACGTTCAAGCTACCTTAGGTACTGCCACATGGGGCGTTGAGGCTGTCATGGCAACGCGATCACCATTCGACGGCTCTGGCATCACGGTGTCGGTGCTCGACACCGGGATTGACCCCACCCACGAAGCTTTCCAAGGCATAAAACTGAAGCGCAAGAACTTCACCAACGAAAGCGAAGACGACCAACAGGGACACGGAACGCATTGCGCAGGAACGATCTTCGGGCAGGACGTCGGTGGCTATCGGATCGGCGTGGCTCGCGGCATTGAGCAGGCCTTGATATGCAAAGTACTCGGCAGCGGCGGAGGTTCCTCAGCGACGCTCGCCAGGGCTATACAGTGGTCTGTTAATGAGGGGGCTCACGTGATCTCGATGTCGCTTGGAATTGATTTCCCAGGGTTCGTTGCTGAAATGGTCAAACGAGGCCTCGACATTAACGCGGCAACTTCAATTGCGCTTAAAGGTTATAGAGATAACATCAACCTGTTCAACGCTCTAAAGCAACAGGTGGAGGCCATGGCGGCTTTCGAACAGGGAACGGTCATCGTGGCGGCGTCAGGCAATGAGAGTAAGCGGCCCAAGTACGAGATTGATGTTGCACCTCCGGCCAGCAGCGTTGGCCTCGCCGTTGGCGCGCTTCGCCAAACCGCCGAGGGCCTATCTGTTGCGCCGTTCTCGAATAGCAACGTGGACGTCTCTGCTCCCGGCGTGGACGTGGTCTCTGCCAAATTGCGAGGCGGGTTGATCTCGAAGAGCGGTACAAGCATGGCCGTGCCGCATGTGGCCGGGGTAGCTGCGTTATGGGCTCAAAAACTCATCTCGGCAACCGGTCGCGTAGAACCAAAGGCCCTGATGGCGCAACTTATCGCGAAAGTGAACACAGCAACTCTAGCAGCAGGCTTTAGGAAGGCTGACGTCGGGACGGGGATCATTCAAGCGCCCGCGAACTGAACCTATCGGTTTCTGACCAGTGGAAAAAGTCAAACAGGAAAACAATTCACAGTTTCCGGTAAGTCATCATGCCTAATAGAGAGTCGTACCTTCGCTTCTTACAACGAATGGGAAAGACCGAGGAAGAAGTGCTTCCAATTCTGACTGAACACGAGAGAGAAAAGCTCGAAGCACTTGGAGAACTCCTACAGGCAATACAGGAAACAGACGAGCCCGGATACAAGGAACTTCTGACGTCGGACCCTGCACTTCGGATCAAGTGGCAATTAGATCTTAGCAACAAAGACACAAATACTAACTACCTCCTAAATCGACTGTACGAGGAATTGCGTGCCGATTTCGAAGAACTTGGCATACCCATTTTAAAGAACATCTTTGCGGGTGTTTATCCGACTTACTCCTTCAATGCTCAGACCAGACTGGAAGACGATGGTTACTTGATCCTTCTCGATACTGGCTGTTTTGAGACCATAGAGGCCGTGGTGACGATTCTACTTGGCCCCTGGACTGATCGTCAGAAGGTAACGATGCTCGTCAAAGTAGTTCGCGATTACTGCCACCGCCGAAAGCTTCCCCGAAGTGAGGAACTCAAGGAGATTAGTAGTGAAAAGGAGAGCGGGCTTGAGATCGTTACAGACATGAAGACTGCGGAGGAAATCACTCCCATTTTGACGAATGCATGCGACAGGTTCGTGATCGCGCACGAGTACGGGCACGTAGTTCGTGGTCATTTTGAAGGTGGTTCTCTGACTAGCCTTGGCGAACATGGCGAGTTGGAAGTGATCTCTAAGAACCAAGAGCAGGAATTTGAAGTCGACTTGTGGGCGCTTAATACCTTGATCAAGCAAACTGACAAATATGACGCCCGCGAGAGACTTATCACTTACACCGGTGCACTAATACCCCTGGGGATCGATTTGCTAATCAACGATTGTCGAAAGCTTGAACAAAGGCGCGAAGGATCAGACGATTCGCACCCGCCTGCCCTTGAGCGGATGCATCTACTTCAGACTTTTTACGATCGCCTCTCCTGGAATTTGGATTTTAACGAGTCTGGAAGAATTGACGGATCGTTTCTTCGTCTGGTTTCTGACTGCTCACTAGCGCTCGGCGGCGAAGGCATTCCCCTTGCAAAGAGTCTGTCGATGGAGACGTTGAGCGATGACTCGGCCCGCGAACTGGCGCTGGCTTTTGGAGTGTCACGTTCAAGCCACGACCAGATTGTCCCGCTTGAGAATAGTGACGATCTGATGAAGAGGCTCGTCGAAAAGATGAAAATTGACTTGGTAAAACCACTGAGCAATCCATTCGGAATGGCTCTGGATGAAGTCGACAAAATCAAACGCCGGATGTTTATCGGTTTAGAAATTCTGCTGTTAACGGGGGGAGCGGTTTCGTTTTACTTCACTGGCGGTATCCTTTTCCCAGCGGTCTTCGTCGCTATGGCTGTTTTGGTGGCGGCCCTTTACTTTTGGTTTCTTTAGAAGCCTGGCGAGAAACGAAGCGAACACTAACATGAGTTTCGATCCACTGACGCACGAACCCTCTCCGGAAGAGCTGAAATAAAAAGAGACTCGTACCGAAAGCTTCTATCGACTGGAGTTTGGAGGACTTTTGGCAGACTGCGCTTGAAAGTTTAATATTTATCAGCGTGAGCGTCGGTCTTCGACGCAGCCCTGCTCAGGAATCGAAGAGAAAATAGCCGTCACCAGTCGCCACTTTTCGGACTGCTGCCCATTCAGGAGAAAAGATCCGATGACGCTTGAGAATCGCCAATGGGATTGGGGGGTACCCAGCCTCGCCGGAGCACCTGTTTCCGCCAATGAAATACTCGGTACTGTTCACTCTCGACCAGTCCCAGGCATCTGGAAGTTGGGCGAACTACTTCGCGATGGCTCTGATGTTTTGGAAACGGAGAGCGTCGTGAATTATTCACTGCGTCCGGATGTTTACTTGAAGAGTATCGGCGTTCCGAGAGAGATCGTGCACAGCGATTTTTCAGAATTGTTATCAGAGCAATTGCAGCCACTGGCGTCAAAGAACACCGTCGCATACCTGCGAGCCATGTTGCAGTGGCTGATGGGACGATATTCAGTTCAAGTCAAAGCTGCGGTAAAAACGAGTTGCTTCGTTACCTATCTTGAACTGCACTGTCCCAAAGGCAGCGGTGCTTACGTCCGACTAGATCAGTCACAAAAGAATTCGGATCAGTCAAGTTTCATGGTGAAGCTATTTGGTATCGGCGGCGGCGAAGGTCAGAACATATCTATCGGCATGTCAACTGCCCTGGAGAGTCGTGATGGTCGCTGTTATGCCATCCAAATTCCCGTTGAGTTGCTGTTAGAGGATTGCGTCTGCATCCGCGGTTCGGTCGCGGTATCGAGTTTCACTCGAGCTTCCGTGCTGCACGCCGGTAGCGGACTGCGACAAGCACTATTATCCGAATGCACTCGCTGCAATCGCGAAGCGCAACCGCTGAAGTCAAGCGTAATGGAAGTGTTTGAATACGATCTGAAACAAACGATGCCGAATGAAATTGCCGAAATAACCCTCAAGGTCGAGCGCGGGCGAATTTCAAAATCTATTTTGACGCTTCAAGCGGCGCCGGTCGTCTCATCGATCGAGTTTTCTGGTGAGGTCAGCACGTTGAGTACACTCGAATTCAAGTATCGTCTCCCTGGCGGAGTCCGGCACTACGCATTTTGTCCAAAATTGCATCCCTTTTATTACTGGTCCTCTCACTGAGATGAGCCTCTTAGGTAAGTTCGATCCACTCGGCTACTTCATCCATTTGCCCGATGTTGAAAAGGGTGATGTAGCCGCAGCCTTCCTGCACTCAGAAGACTTGCAGATTGATCCTCGGAATACAGCACTAATTCGCCAACTCGCAACTCTGGTTCACGAATATGCCCATTTTGTGCATGTTTCAAGCACGCCATTTGGTCATTTCTGGACCCGATCGCTCTGTGCGCAGGGTGGGTTTGCTCGCTTAACGATCAGGGCTTTAGTTGCTGAGGAACAGAACCTTCGCATCGCTCTGCCGATCTCCGCCAATCATGACGACGGAACTGAGCAATCCGCTGTGCTGCGAGGGGTCGTTATCGGCTGGGAAACGATCGAGTCTTTGGTTACCTCTCTTATCTCTGATTTCTCAAGTCCTCTTCACGCAAAGTTGAGCGAATTGAATAAAGCGTTTGGGCTCGTGCTCGACTTTGGATATACAGATCGAGGCTTGCCCGGGCCTCGTGCCCATGTCCCGACGATTGCTACGAATCTCGAAGTTGGCTCTCTCACGTTACCGGAAGGCGAGTTGAAGACAGATACCTTGAGCACTGTCAATTTGCTTGAGGTGCACGCTCAGATTATGGAATCGATGTTTGTCCGCGAATTTGGTACTGCGGAAGACTTTGGTGATATTGAACGTAGAGCAGATGCTGCGGGGCATTCAAAGGTCTTGCAGATAATGGGGATCCTTCACCAGCAGGTGATTGAGTATTCAGACACTCTGATAGCCTCCATGATGGCCTTGATCGATCTGGCTTTATTTGCGCCGCTTGATCCCATCTGGTCCGCTGAGTGGAGCCGGCATTTGCTTTGGGAAGACATTCATCCCGCGTACAGATTTGTCCAGGCCGCCAGGGTGACTGCCGAAATCGGGCTTCTCGAAAGCGATCAAGACTTTGAAAATTTTCAGAATAAGATCTGCGACCGGCTTGGTTGGCCGAACCCACGCAAGATCATGTCAGACCTGTTACCGGTTCTTGCTAAGAGCGCCTCCGTTTATGACCGTTTTGCGTGTGAGTGTTTTCGCATACGACTGCAGAATCCAAGCGCATTCAGTTTCCCCATCCCTCAAAGTAAAGTTCCAATTCCATTGATAATCTACAACGACGAAGCGGAATGGATCTCGCTGCCTTTCTCAATAGACGATAACCACATTGCACCGCTGCTGACTCACTACCTGGGACACGAGATGGCAAACAAACTGTTGTTTAGCAATTCTGCTCGGTTGACAGCGCCAGCGAACGTGCTGGAACCAGATGCTGATCGTGTTCTGCAAAAAATATTTCACCTAAAGCCCGGATCAATAATTCAAACTCACTAAATGGGACGGTACATATGATTCTAAAGGGTAGCTGCAGAAAATGTGGACATCTCTTTACGTGGGACGAAGAATATTATTCGCAGCGAAACCACGTTGTTCGATGTAAATCATGCAAAGGTTTGGTCGGCGGCGGTTTTAAGTGCAATAGTTGCGAGCAGATAGTTGCACTGATCAACGAAGCCTCAACTAAAATGACTGACTGCCTGTTTTGTGGCGCCCGATATGACACGGCAGAAGTCGACTACGTGTGATGCTTCGTGTCGTAGTTGAGAGAAACCCCGCATTCGTTGACGGCGTCTATTGGCGGACATATACTCTGCGGCAAAATTAGTTTGTAACCACTAGAACTCACGGCTCGTTGACACGTTCCGAACATTCAAGCTCACGGTCTTTGACGTAGTTTTACGGGAATCATTCTTCCAATACGCCCAGCCTCGCATAAAAGGAGATCTAACCATGGCGAAAGAAAAATACCTCATCCTCGGTCGAGTGATCAGTCGCACTTCTCAACAAGGAGTTCCCAACTTACGAGTAGAGGCTTGGGACAAGGACCAGATAGTCAATGATCTGGTTGGAAATGCGGTAACTGATGCCGACGGCGCTTTCCGAATCGAGTTTGACTCGTCTTATTTCCGCGAACTGTTCGCCGATCGCGAACCCGACCTATTCTTCAAAGTGTTTGACGGGAGCAAGCTCGTCGAAAGCACGGAGGACTCTGTTCTCTGGAACGTCGACGCGGGAGAAACCGAGGTAGTCATCGAGGTCGATGTCGAGATTAAACGCCCGCTCGCTTTCGGGTCGCGTGATCCGTTCGAGCCACATTTGATTCCAATCGACGCGGAAGATGCTTTGAGACACGAACTGAAACTGACGAGTGCGAGGAATCCTCAACCAGATGGAACGCTCGGCGACATGGGATTGGCTGTCGAGATCAGCGGTCGCGAAGAATTCTCGCTAACAATTTTGAGAATCCCATTTGAGATGCGGGCGTTAACAGGACTCGATGCTTCCTCAATCCGCGTCTTCCGTTGGGATGAAAAGCAAGAGCGGCTAAGGCCTATCTGGAACTCTGGCATTAATGTCGACCAGGGCTTCATCTGGGCCAAGATTCGAAAACCAGGAATACACGTTCCGATTGGTCTGCCTGACGATCCGCTACTGCGAGAGGCGCTGCGAGAGATCGCGCGCGAGCGGCGAGTGTCGGATACCGACTCGCCTGAACGGGCGCACGAGATCACTCGAAACGCTTTGACCTTTCTTCATGAGGTACCGGCGGAAGCGATCGAGGATGTGCGTGAGTTCCTGACGCGCCTGGAATTCCGAACCGCCTCGGAAAGACCACGGCCGGGAAAGATCAAACTGAAGCAGGGAGGACACCTCGCGCCATCACCTTTGCCCCACGACGCGACCCTCGAAGAGTTCAGAAAGCGGCTCTCTGAACTGCGCACGCCGCCGGACGGTTTACCCGAAGAGGAGCTTTTTTATCCGCCCGACATAGTGCGTAACGGACAACCACCATGGGCGCTTTCTCCAGAAGCGATGCCCTGGCGAGGAGTTGAGCGTGCAGAAGTGGAGCGGCTCGAGATTTCCAAATTCATCGATATCTCGATCATCTGGCCATGGCTATTTTCGCAAGACTGGTGGATGTACCAACATGATGCCCAGCACACTGGTCATGCTTCAGGCAGTAGCGACATCCGGAGCACGAATGTCGCACACATGGTCGAACAACCTCCGATCACGATATCGGGCGTCATCGTCAGCAAGCCGTCGATTGTTGACGGCAAAATCTACATTGGCTCAAGCAGAATTGGCGGTGGTTCTGGTGGAATTCTCTATAAGTACGATCTGGCTAGCGGCACCAAAGAGGGTGAATTCCCGACTTCGGGAACTGCATTCTATTCCTATCAGGGAATTGGCGGTTCGCCAACGATCGTCGGTGGCAAAGTATACTTTACCGGCGTTCATGGCACAGTCTACTGCATCGACGCAGCCAGCATGACGCCCGCCGCCCCGCATCCCCCTGCGCTTTGGACCACCAATCTGAAGACAGCTAACCAGCTACAGAATCAACCGGTGAACAATCCCTCGGCCGACTGTTGGACCGGCCCACTAGTAGTCAACGATCGCGTGTACGTGGGATGCGGCGAGGGTGAATCGGCCACGACCTATGGCTTTATCTTTTGTCTGGATGCCAATGACGGGCACGTGATCTGGCTCTTCTGTACCAACAAGTTTACCGGTGGTGCTGATAACGCTCCCAACACCATTCCTACAGCAGTCGCTGCTCCATGGGCGGCGGGAGCTGGATTTACCGTCGCGTCAAATCCGACTGAGACGGGATGCTCGGTCTGGTCTTCACCGGCTTACGACCCGGTGCTGAGAAGGATTTATGTGGGCACGGGTAACTCGCAATATCCGCACACGTCACAACCTGACGAACTTTATGGCAGCGGTCTTATCGCGCTGGATGCCGACACGGGGCAGTTCCGCGGCTTCTTCCAGCCCGCGGCAAGCGACAGTTACCGGGCCGATGACGCAGACGTGGACGTGCCCGGTTCACCGACGGTCTTCAGTCACGGTGGCACGCGAGTCGTAGCCTTCGGTAGTAAAAACGGTTCCTTCTTCTTACTCAACCCCGATACGCTCGCGGTGATAGCGCGTCGCCAACTCCTCCCGCGGATCGGCGGCAGTGGTGTGCCGGGCGATATGGGTACGCCGGTTGATGCCATCGATCCGGTTGGTCGTCCTTTCAACGAGAATAAGTGGGGCGTGCTCGCTACCCCGGCTTTGGACTCGAGTAGAGGGCGGTTATTTGTCGGTCTGGGCGGCTATGACGGCATGAATCTGGACGCTGGCGCAGGCATAGATCAAACGCGCACTCCGTTCCTGCGTGCGCTTGATTGGAACACACTCGCTGATGCGTGGCCGACTGCCCTCGGCGCTGATAATGTCTCGCGTTATACCGCGACCAAGCCTCCGATGTACACGACTGTCGAGGTCGGCTTGAGTTCGCCGGCTGTCGTCAATGACGTCGTCTTTGTCTCGACTAATAAGACAGGGCTATATGCGTTGTGCGCCGTGACGGGCACTTGTCTCTGGTCGGCTTCGGGCCTGCCGTCGGGACAATTCGCGCTTGGTCCATCAGTTTATGGCAATTACGTCGTCATGGGTGCGGGAAGCACTCTTCATATTTATCGGTTGCACACCTATGTGGTTTGGCCGTGGCCCATTCTGGTGGATATCTTTTGGAAATTCAGATCGCCCGAGCCCGACCCGTGGATCAAGCAACTGATAAATGAGATTCAGCAGCTTGCGAGACGCTGAGTCGTGTTATCCGAGTTTTAGCCACAAAGAGGCCCAAAAGCTCAAAAGGATCAGAACCGATTTGAGCATTTGTGCTTCTTGTGGCTAAAAAGACTTTTGAGGCAAAGCTGTCTAGAATCATTCTTACCATGGCTCACAATCAGCTTAGCCAGATATTCGTTCTCGCCAACGAGTTCAAAGAGGGTGATCTGAACGTTGGCGGCACGCGCGATGATCACATACGCCGGCAAGCTCGCGACACGCTCGCCGCTGTGACGCTCGGAGAAATTGCGCGAGCCGAGTTCGTAGAAGATCAGGTAACCGAAGCGCTTCACCGGTCTTTGGATCCGCAACTGGCCGGCAAAGTGGCCCACCTTAACGTTGCTGACCTCAAGCGCATTCTTCTTTCGCCAAAGGGCGCGAGTTGGATCGAGCACCATCGAGATGGCGTCTCCAGCGAAGCTGCTGCTGCAGTGGTGAAAATCATGACTAACGAAGAGCTTGCGACGGCTTCTGGCAAGCTCTTCAATCCACTGCCAGGAAGCGGGGTCACTATCGGATCGAGAGGACATTTCGGCTCGCGAATTCAGCCTAATTCCCCGGGGGACGATGAAACCGAGATATTGCTCTCAATCCTCGAAGGGCTCGCCTACGGTTGCGGTGATGTGATTCTTGGTCTCAATCCTGCCAGCGACGACGTCGACACAATCATCAGGCTCGAGCAGTTGCTGCAGAGTGTGGTCGAGCGACTTGAGTTACCTACGCGATTCTGTGTGCTGTCAGACATCGTTAAGCAAACCACGGCGCGCGCCGAAACAAGAGTGGATGTCGGCTTTCAAAGTCTTGCCGGAACGTCTAAGGCAATGTTGGGAATGGTGGGGCTCGATGTTGATGGTTTGCTCGCGCTTGCTCCTGGATTTGACGGACTCTACTTCGAGACAGGTCAGGGCTCCGCGGTTACCAATCAGGCCGCTGAGGGTGTTGATATGGTCACGCTCGAAGCGCGGGCCTATGGTGTTGCGAGACTAATTCGCCAACGAACGAACAGTTGGATGATTGTGAACGATGTTGCCGGATTCATCGGACCCGAAGTCTTCCGCACCGGCGAGCAATTGCTACGGGTATGTCTTGAAGACACCGTGATGGCGAAGCTTCACGGATTAACGATGGGACTCGATGTCTGCGCCACTTTCCACATGGGCATTGGACCATCTGAGTTGCAGACGCTGACGGAACAGATCGTAACTCAAGCTGCTCCAGCCTATTTGATGGCTGTCGCGGGAAACGCAGATCCGATGCTTGGCTACATGACAACTTCGTTTCGCGAGCATCCGAGGTTGCGCCGCCAAACTGGTCGCCAAATCGCCTCCGCAATGCAGCAGAGATTAATCGAGTTATCCGCGATGACAGAATCCGGCGCGAGTGCGGATGCACTGTACGCGACTTATCACAAAGCTGGCGGTGACACTCGTTCGTTCGCTACGCTCCGCGACGAAGGAGCAAAAAAGATTAGCGTACTTGCGGAACGAGGATTCGATCTTGGTTACGGCTCCGACGAAAACTACGGTGACCCGCCCGAAGCGAACGCTCGAATTACGGCAATCTACTCAAATGCCAGGCGCGCGCTCTACTCAACACTCGATGAGTCGGTGCTCTCTAACTCGTCGCCCTCTTATATTCGAGTGCATACAAGATCTTCGGACCGCGACGACTACCTCGCACACCCGGTAACGGGCGAGCTGATCGACGAAAAAGATGCCGTGCGTATCCGCGCGCTATATCCCGCGCGCCGGCCGCAAGTGCAGCTTGTCGTTTCGGACGGGCTCAATGCCAACGCGATCAATGAGAATCTGCGTTCGGTGCTACCGGGCGTACGGCGCGAACTTCAAGCGGCAAGCCATCATGTTAGCGAGATAGACATAGTCGTCGAAAACGGGAGAGTGCGGGCGGGTTATCACATCGGAGCGCTGCTGCAAGCTGAAATGATCATTCATCTGATAGGCGAGCGACCCGGGACAGGCATCGATTCGCTCTCGGTATACTTAACCTATGGTCTGGACGACAACGGGCAATCGCGCTGGGGATCGGCGGCAGGCTTTGACCATTCGTGGACTACTGCCGTCTGTGGGATTCATCGTCGCGGTAAGTCTCACGAAAGAGCCGTGAAAGAAATCGCGAGACTGGTCGATCACATGTTCGTGGAACGGTGTTCGGGCGTCGCTCTTCGGCTTGGCCGCAAGTACTCACCCAGACGGCCAACGCTCTACTCTGACCTTATGCTCTAACAGCATTCGTTCCACTTCTTCTCGTTGCTTCGTCAACGTTTCGCCAGGATTGCGAAGTCCGATTTCTGTAACGGCGATAACTCGACCCAATGGCCATCTTTTAAGCGGAAGATTTAGAAGTACCTCCTCAATCTCAGCTACGCGCGCTTTTTTGATTGCGTCACCTCCGTGGCCCAGAACCAGTTCGAAGCCATCGGAATAAACGACGATATATGGATTCGGCCACTCTTCAGCAGATCGAATGCGGCGAATCTCGGCATCCTTGGGTTTCGGCACGATAGCCAACGTATTCTGCTTCTTCGACCTGGTTTGACTGTTGCCAATTTGTGATGATTGACCAACGACGATGACAACCAATGCTGTCAAAAATACCGGGACGTTTCGATAGGTTCTTCTCATATCTTCTCCCCTTGAACGCATCGGTCGCGGGATTGGTTCAGAAATGTCTAATATAATTAACGTCAACAGGCGACCGTCAACGTCTTAATCAGACTCTTGCTGCGACCATGCGACGTTTGTTCCTCTGCACGCTGCTTTCTCTTCTGTCTATCTCAGTATTTGGTCAAACCGCGCGTAAAGCTTTTGTCCGTGACTGGGCAAATCGCGTGATGTCCAACGACTTGAAGGTCCGCGCAGATGCCGAAGCCGCATTGGTCCATGACGCCGGACGTTCGCTGCCTCTGCTGAGGAGATTCCTCAAGAGTGACAACGAAGATCTGCATGAAGAGACCTTCGAAATCATCCGCCGCATTGGTCCACCAGCCATTCCGCTGCTGGTCGAACTGCTCCGCCATCAGGACGTCTCCTTCCGCCGCTTTGCTGCTGATGCCTTGATTGACCTCGCGCCAGAAACAGAATCGATTCAGTCATCGTTGAGACGGGCACTGAGAGACGAGGATTCGATGGTCGCAGCCGATGCTGCACGTGCCCTGGGCGCTTTGCACAAGAGGGCCAGTCCTTCCGTTCAAGCTCTCGTCAAGGCTCTCTCGCATGAGGAACCACACGTTCGTATTTACACGGCCGAGGCCCTGGCCTCCATTGGTCCAAATGCGAGCGCGGCGACTAACGACCTCGCCAGAGCGCTTGGCGATCCGATTCCGGGAGTCCGATGGGCGGCGGGTGAGGCCCTCGCAGGCATCGGCCCGGCCGCACAATCTGCTGTGCCGGAGTTGATCAAAGCTCTGAACGATCAGTTTCTCTATGTTCGCATCTGCGCGGCCGAAGCGCTTGGAAGCATTGGGCCGAAGGCACAGTCAGCGCGTGAGGCGTTGAAAGCGGCCACAAAAGTTCCCGGATTACGTAACCAGGCTGAATGGGCGTTGAATCGGATCGCAGGCATCGAGCCCGTTATGTCACCGCGTGGGCCAGAGTCATCCGTCGTGCTCCAACCTCAGGTAACTGTGGTTCAGACTGGCAATCCTCCCGTTGACTGGGATACGACGACGGGGCGAAACATCGTCTGGAGTGTGGAGTTGGGAAATGAAGTGTATGGCAGTCCAGTGATTGCCGGCGATGTGGTCTATGTCGGTGCCGACAATACCCGGCATATGAATCCCGCCTTTAAGAAAGATTCAGGCGTGCTCATGGCGTTTCGCGTGACTGATGGCGCGTTCCTTTGGCAGGATGTCGCCTCGCAAGTGGAGCGCGGACTAAGAGACTGGCTGTTGCCTTCGACGACGAGTGTTCCTTATGTTGAAGGCGACCGCTTGTACTATGTCACGGCCGAATGTCAACTCCGTTGCCTCGACACGAAGGGTTTCGGCGACGGCAAGAATGATGGTCCATATCGTGAAGAAGTCTTCAAAGACAATGCGGCAGCAGCCATCATCTGGGAACTCGACATGCCCGCATTGGGTGTCTTTCCACATGAAGCGTGCAACAGCGAAGTGTTGGCGCTCGGCGATCTGCTGTTTGTCAGTACTTCAAACGGCCAGAATGAAGGCCATACGCGCGTTCCGTCACCGCGTGCTCCAAGTTTGATCGCTGTCAACAAGCACACGGGGGACCTGGTCTGGAGCGCTATTGGACCAGGAGATCGGGTCCTGCATGGAGCCTGGTCCAGCCCTGTGGCGGCGAACGTTGATGGGCGTATTCAGGTGCTCTTCGGCGGAGGAGACGGCACGCTGCGCGCCTACGACGCAGCGTCAGGACAGGAAGTTTGGCGCTTTGATGGGAATCCGAAAGACGCGCGCTGGCTTCCGCGCGCCGGGGTCTTCTCGCGCAGCTCTATCATTGCTTCACCGGTGTTCGCCGATGGCCGAGTCTTCATTGCGATGGGGCAGTCTCCCGGGCACGGCAACGCGCCTTCGTTTGTTTATGCGATTAGTCCGAACGGTCGAGGAGACGTTACTAAGACCGGGCTCCTGTGGACTTCGCGCGACGTCGGTCGCGTAGTGGCAACGCCTATCGCGAAGGATGGTCTACTGTACATTGGTGACTTGGGTGGAACGATTCATTGTCTGGACGCAGCAACCGGCGCCCAGCTATGGCAGCACGAGACGAACGATGCGATCTGGGGATGCCTCTTGGTGGCTGGCGATCGGCTTTACGTTGGGAACGCTGGCGGCCTGATGACGGTTCTTCGTGCCGGACGTCATAAGGAATTGCTGGGGCAGATCGAAATGGATGCGCCGCTCTATTCACGTCCGTCTGCGGTCGGCGATTCGCTCTACCTGGCCTCCGCAAACCGCTTGTACCGCATCGCCGTAAAGCCTTGATCGTATAAGGTCAGTTAACAAGCCGAAGCTGCACTGTTCCATTCGCAAAGAACTTATGAATACATCATTTGAGCATGGCGAATAGTGGGTTCCACCGGCGGATCAGAATTGAAAATGCCATCATTGGTGAGCGAGGGCGATGTTGAAGGTCACTGAAGATTCAGTGGCGTCAGTGACCTTCACAATCTGCATCATGATTGGGAGGAGTCGAACGGCTTGCCGCGGCGGCGGGTTATAAGTATCGAGCGTGACCTGATAAGTTCCCGCGGCTAATCCGGAGATTACGAAGCGTCCGTCTTGATCGACCTGTGCATAACCGTTTGCGAAGCGGAGGCGGTTGCTTATCGATGCGACCATTCGTGTGCCGGTTGGGAGAGTTCCGCCCTCGACGTTGACCTGTCCGCGAATAACACCGGTTCCGTCCGCGATCATGATACGCAGGTCGAAAATATCTTCGCCCGGTCTGATCTCCAACCCTTGCTTCAATTCTTCGCCGTTGCGCTCGATCCGCACAATCGACAGCCCGTTTAAGACTTCATTGTCGGCCTTCAAATTGATGAAGGCCTTACCCGGCCTCAGTCCAATTAATTGAAAACTTCCGTCCGGTGAAATGTTGGTCAAGTTGGCAATCCCGGTGCGCAGATTTCCCAGGCTGGGCACTGCGGCCACGAGCTTTACAGAAGACAGTGTCGCTAAGGTCGTCGCGCTGGTGACACCCGCTGGCACCACGAAGCCACTTAGCCGTGAGCCATGCTGAGCCTTAACCTCGAGGTTCGCTACGTCCGCATCGACGATATCAAAATTGAGTACATCGCTATACAGATCGCTGTGGTCCAGGCTCGACGAAATGTAGAGGGCGTAATGACCGGGTTTAAGGTGCGGCAATCTAAATTCACCGGAAGTGTCGGCTTGTCCTATAGCAAAGCTCACGAAACCGCCGTTATCCGTATTATTCCCAGGCCGGCCGTAAACGAAATGGACGCCTGCGATCGGTTGCGCCGTAATAGCGTCAATCACACGGCCGGTGGCACTGTAAACTTGCGGACTCTGACCTAAGACAGAGTCTGCGCACAACAACGACACCAGTAAGATTGCCGCGCGAATGATGTTGTTCCGAACGAACATTTCAGATGAGCTTTTGAATCACTTACGCGAACTTGCGTTGTCTGATTATGTGAGCGGAAGGACCACGGAGGCAAGTGAATTTTGCTCGGCGTTTTGTCGCTAAACCGTTATCAACTATCATGACTTTATGAGCACTGAAGGACCCTCGAATTTTATCAGAGACATCATTATCGACGACATCAAGAGCGGTAAACATGGCGGCCGCGTACAAACGCGCTTTCCTCCGGAACCAAACGGCTACCTGCACATCGGTCATGCCAAAGCCATCTGCCTGGATTTCGGATTGGCGCGGGAGTTTGGCGGCCAGTGCAATTTGCGTTTCGATGACACTAATCCGTCAAAGGAAGAAACAGAATACGTTGATGCCATCATGGCGGACGTGCAGTGGTTAGGCTTTCAATGGGACAGCCTTCGCTACGCCTCGGATTACTTTCAACAACTGTACGACTGGGCGATTCAGTTGATTACTGATGGGAAGGCTTACGTATGCGATCTAAGTGCTGATGAAATTCGCGAGTATCGCGGCACGTTAACCGAGCCGGGCAGGGAGAGCCCGTACCGCAACCGTTCTGTTGAAGAGAATCTCGATCTGTTTGAGCGCATGAAAAAGGGCGAGTTCCCCGATGGTTCGCGAACGCTGCGCGCCAAGATCGACATGAGCTCGCCGAATCTTAATTTCCGCGACCCGGTCATGTATCGAATTCTGCACATGGACCACCATCGTACCGGGAGTCAGTGGTGTATCTATCCGATGTACGATTACGCGCACGGGCAATCCGATTCCATCGAGCGCGTCACGCACTCGATGTGTACTCTGGAGTTTGATAATAATCGTCCTTTATATAACTGGTTCATCGAGCAGCTTGGCATCTTTCCTTCGCGGCAATATGAGTTTGACCGGCTGGCCCTCACCCATACGCTGCTCAGCAAACGCAAGCTGCTGAAGCTCGTTGAAGAAGGACACGTCGAAGGTTGGGATGATCCGCGTATGCCGACGCTCTCGGGCATGCGCCGGCGCGGTTACACTCCCGAAGCGATCCGCAACTTCATCGCGAGTGTCGGCGTCTCGAAGACGAATGGCATTACTCAGTTGCAGCAACTCGAATACTTTCTGCGCCAGCACTTGAATCAAATCGTGCCGCGGGTGATGTGTGTGCAGAAACCATTGCGCGTGGTTATCGAAAATTATCCCGACGACCTGGTGGAGGAGATGGATGCTATCAACAACCCCGAAGATAGCTCTGCCGGCACGAGAAAGATTCCTTTTTCGAAGACGCTCTATATTGAAGAAGAGGATTTTCGTGAAGATCCGCCGAAGCAGTTTTACCGGCTCGCTCCGGGTCGCGAGGTGCGTCTGCGTTATGCTTACTTAATCACGTGCACGGAAGTCATCAAAGATAGCAGCGGCAAGATTGTAGAGCTGCGCTGTACCTACGATCCGGCTACACGCGGCGGCACCACGCCTGATGGTCGAAAAGTGAAATCCACGATTCATTGGGTCTCAGCGGCGCACGCTTTACCAGCAGAGGTTCGTCTCTACGACAACCTTTTTCTGAAAGAGGATCCGAATGAAGTCGAAGAAGGACACGACTTCACTGACAATCTGAATCCTGATTCGTTACAGACACTGCACGACTGCAAAATAGAACCGAGTGTCCGAGACGCAGAGCCTGGGACGAAGTATCAGTTTGAGCGGCTTGGTTATTATTGTGTTGACCGCGACTCAGGGAACACAATGGTGTTCAATCGCACCATCGGCCTTCGCGATACGTGGGCCAAGATCGAGAAACGCGCAACGAGCAGCGGAAATTAGCCACAAAAAAGCACAAAGCACATAAGTGAACCACCTGAACCGTACGGGCCGACACCATCAACCCGGCAGCTCCGCTGGCATGCGTTTTCGTATCACAGAGGCGCCGGTTTGTCCGGCAATCTCTGAGTTGGCGCTATTCGCTGAATTGAAGTAAATATCCCTACTCGGCATCATCTGCGTAATCTGTGGATAAAGGAGAACACTATGCCTGCAGCTCGCGGTTTATCGTCGCGCTTTGTCTTAATCATCACCCTGGTCTTGTTGTCGCTGGGCATCGACGCCAACGCCCAGACAGATTTGTCGCCTGAGCTTCGTAGCAAGATCGACAGTCTTGCGAACGATGCATTGGCGAAGTCAGGGGTGCCAAGCGCTTCGATCGCGGTGGTGAAAGACGGAAAGATCGTCTACTTGCATGCTTATGGTTCGGCGCGACTCGAACCAAAGACACCGGCCACTTCCGAGATGCGCTACAGCATCGGTTCCATCAGTAAACAATTCACGGCGGCGGCGATGTTGCTCTTGCAGGAACAGGGAAAGCTGTCGCTCGACGACAAAGTCGGGAAGTTCATTCCTGATCTAACGCGAGCGAATGAAGTGACGATCAGACAATTGCTGTCGCACACGTCAGGCTATCAGGATTACTGGCCACAGGACTACGTCATGCCGATGATGCTGCAACCGGTGACCTCAGCGAAGATCCTCGACATGTGGGCGCGCAAGCCTTTGGATTTCGATCCGGGGACAAAGTGGCAGTACAGCAACACAAACTACGTCATTGCCGGCGTGATCATTGAAAAGGCGAGTGGCAAACCGCTGTTGCAATTCCTGAGGGAGAACGTGTTCGCGCCGCTCGGCATGACGAGTGTGGCCAACATCGACGAGAAAAAGTTAGGCGATACGGATCCGACGGGTTACATGCGTTATGCGCTTGGTCCATTGCGGGTGGCGCCTAAGGAAGGACCAGGCTGGCTCTTCGCGGCCGGCGAGTTGGCTATGACCGCGGAGGATCTGGCGAAGTGGAATATCTCCATCATGGACCAGAAACTCCTGAAACCGGCGTCATATCGAGAGTTGGAACGTGAAGCGCAACTCAGCAACGGCCTCGGCGCTCGTTATGGACTCGGCGTCAGCCTCGGCATGGAAGCCGGACACCGCGCGGTCTCGCATGGTGGCGAAGTATCGGGATTTGTTTCGGAAAGCATCGTGTTCCCGGACGAGCGAGTTTCGGTGGTGGCGCTCACAAATCAGGATGCTTCTAGCGCTGCCGATGATATTGCGCACGGCATTGTGCCGCTGCTCTTTGTGCAGAACGATCCAGCGACACCCGAGAAGCTCGAGCAGGCGAAGAAGATTTTCGACGACCTTCAGCACGGTAAGATCGATCGTTCGCTGTTCAGCGACAACGCGAACGCTTATTTCAGTGAGCAAGCGTTGCAGGATTTCGCGAGTGGTTTGGCGCCGCTTGGTCAACCCAGGCAGTTCACGCAAGTGCGACAAGGACTGCGTGGTGGAATGACCTTGCGAGTGTACTTGATACGTTTCGACAAGCAGACACTGCGCGCGTGGACCTACGAATTGCCGAACGGGAAATTAGAGCAGTACCAGATCGCCGTGCAGAATTAGCCACGAAAAGGCACAAAGGCACAAGGAACAATTCGTGCTCTTTGTGCCTTTTGTGTGCGACGGTTTACTCGGGCCAGATGGCGTTGAGCAGCGCTGCTAATCGATAACCACCCCACGCCACACGTTGACGTGCAACCTTCAAAGCCTTCTGGTTATACGCAGGAGTCGGCTTTTTTCCGCTCTGAATTCCCTTGTAGGCGACGGTTTTCGCGAGCGCGAAACTCTCGTCAGACCACGCCGCAAAGTTGAATGGATCGTCCAGCTTCAACGCCGGATTGGTAGCCGGATTGCCGGCCTTTGCCTGATTAGCGGCACGAATAACACTTTGCAGCGGCGGTGGCGCGAAATTGTTTCCCGTCGGCGGAAAAGCGCCGATACCACCGTCCCAGTAACTGTGTAGATTGCTGTCTTGCAACTTACCGTTCTTCAAAATCTTGATCTTGAATAGATTACCGCCACGATCGCCATCAGGGTTCGCAGCAGTGACTCTGGTAGCGCAATGGAGCGGCTGGTGAATGTCGCCGACGAAGTGAATGATGAAGCGCAAAGCCTGTGCTTGTGCATTCTTGTCGCTACTGGTCTTCAGTATGTTGACGTTGTCCTCGAGAGCTTTGACGATGTTCTCCGGATCGATCGCGGGCAGGTTCGAACCCGGTGGAAACGGCTTGTCGATGAAATGAAGTGGCTTAAACGAGTCGAACTCAGAAAAGGGTCGCAGATCGTCAGCCCAATGCGACGCATTCACGAAGTCTGTGCTTTTGGCCGTGACGGCGGCGGGGTTGATATCGATTGCCAGTAACTCATTCACCTTTGCTCTGGCATTCGGATTTAGCCGGCTTAAAGCGATTTGCGCCGTCATCATGTGACCTCCCGCACCCCATCCAAGCGAGATTGAAGGCGTGCAGAGTATTAGGAAGACAATGCCGATTGCTAAACCGCGTTTCCAGGGGCTGCAATGTTGTCGTTGATTCTTCATGAGATCTCCTTCGATTGGTCAGTAGCGAGGCGCCTAAGGCTTGTTTGACGCGCCGACGTATATCACAGCTCGCCGCAAACCTCTATAAAGTATGCACAGATTACACAAATCATTTCTTGCATCTGTGTAATCTGTGGATGAAAGGGCCCAACTACGGTATTACTCCGCCACCGCCACCGCCGGTGCAGGAGATCGGAACCCTGATATTGTACGAGCGATTTTGCCCGTCAGCGCTTTGGACGGTAACGGTGCCTTGCCCGGCAGTCATATCCGCCATGTTCGTGGGTGCATCTGGCGGCGACGCCGGAGTGGCGTTGGTCCATGTGAAGACATACGGCGACAGACCGCCCGTCGCTTTTGCAATGACGGTAAAGACGTTGCCGCATCGAGTAGCGGGATGCGTCACCGACAAGGTCAACGTCGTAAACGGCTCAGCGCCCGCACGGTCGTCAAAGAGTTGGACCCAGCGACCGTCGAATCCGCCGTTAGCTGCGGTGTACCATGCGCCCGCGAGCCACGTTCCTCCTTCGTAGTTTGTTGAGCTACTCGTGACCGTGCCTGAGTGTGCAAAGAAGTCGTGCTGCCACCAGAAAGAATTATGTGAGTTCAGATAGCCGCTCGCGGCCCCGCGCGTCCGGCCGAAGTCGTCCACGCCGAGACCTTCGAAAGCAGGGAAGTCGTCGCTGTCATAAGGAGCTTCAGAGTTCAACTCAGCGGAGTAGGTGCCGGTGAATGCTTTCTTATTCATGAAGGCGTCATCCGCTCCGGCCTGATCCGAGTTACCGATATCGCGTGACCACACGATAAAATGTTGCATACCCACGCCCGTTTCCGCTTGTCCAGCTTCATTGATGATGGGACTTTCCAGCAACACGTCCAAAGACTTGAGCGATAGCCAATTGATTGACGCGTTTGGTCCAGTGTGCGTTGGCAGGATGTCGGCGATGTCCTGGAGTTCATACGTGATGCGCTTGGTCTGATACCAGAGCACGGTGTCGCCGTTGTCGACGCGGCTCGCTAGGTTCGCCGCCGTCGTGTAGCTGAGAGGTTTCGCGCCCCAGGTGTCGATGGCGGCTTGAGATCCTTCAGGCACGAAGACGTAATGGACATTCTTACTGTCCGACTGTGGCAGCGCGACCTTCGCCTCAGCGATCGAGTTCATCTGCGACGCAATGGTGCTGTAAGGAGTGATGACGGGCCACATTGCGTGCGCGTGATAGCCGTACGGATTGAGCGCGTACCAGTCCCAGTCGCTCTCGTCGGCCTGCCAGATCAAGATGTGCTTGCCTGTTACAGTCGACATGATGTTTAGACCACCCGCGTCGTAGTAACGTCGGATGATTTGCTCCTTGTGCACGGTGGTGGTGACGTAATTGAGGTATTCGCCGCTCACTCCGGGTGTTCCGGTCACGTCGCGCACAGAGATCTCGACGCGCTCCCAGTCGTGTATACCGCTGCCGTCCTTATCGGTCGCGTTGTAGACGTGATAGAGCAGGACGAGCGACTTGCTGCCGCCTTCCATGTATTCAATGAGTGCGGTGTAGAGCGTCGGCCGGATGCGCCAGTGATCGTACGTGCTTGGACCATTCGCTGAGGCGTTGACGTATTGCGGGACGTTCAGCCAGTTGACGCGATTGTTTGAGAAATTCCCGTCCTGATCGAAATCGAAGTTGGTGAGCCAGTCGCGCCCTTGTTTGTTATTGTTTTCGTCAGCGCGTTTCAGAATGATCGGCGCATAGTAGTTGAGGTAAGCGCGACGCTGCTCGTTGCTCAAACTCCATGTTTGCGCCGACGCGGCGATCGAACAGGCGAAGAACGCGAGTGATAAACCAAGGACTCGTCGCATGGGGACAGTCCTCCAGAGTAAATCGAATCGATACTGCATTAAGTTTAGATCTCCTTTATTTAGTGAGTTGTGTCAGGGATTGCGCCGGCAGATTGTATATGTAATCTGTCGACGAGGAAACGGACTAAGGTCGTTCTAATGCGATTAGCTTTTTTCGGTAGTCGATCGTTAAGACAAAGTCCTTGAGAAATACGTTGCCGATGTTAATTCCCCACGGCTTCTTATCGCGTCCTGTTCCTTTGCCGAAAAAGATGACCGCCGGATCATCAATGGATATTCCGCCGATCGTGACGTTGCGGACTTTGCCCTGCCTGTTCTCCTATGCGCCATTGTAGCCAACGTCTGTGCTAACCGGCGCGCGGCTGGCATCGTCATCCAGGCCGAGGTAAGAAACTGCGGCCGGCGTCAGATTGAAGCGACCGCTCGAGCCTGTGTCCAGGTTCGCGACCACCTTCTTGCCATTCACGGATACATCGTCGATCAGAACATTGTCGATATACCGGAAAGACATTACGGTTCGTTTCGATGTGTTCACTTGTTCAGTGTTAGAGCGTGCGAGAAATCGAACGACACGGTTCGCATAATCGATCTGCACGATGCGACCGTTCAGCAGGCTATGTCCGAGTACTCCGTGTAGCGGCTTTCCTAAACGTTCGCTCATTTTCGACAGGTCAAGCGCGAGTGCATCTACGTTCTTTGCAGCGAAGGCTCCGGCTTGAACGAGCGGCAATTGGGTGTAGTAACCGGGGTTCGAGTTTGTTCCGCCACCTGAGACTTCTTTACCGGCCGGATGAAGTTTGAGGCCTAAGTTTCTGGCTGTAGTAAGGTCAATAGCGGAGGGATCGGTGCCCGTGTCGAGCATCATGTTGAAAGGACCCTTTCCGTTGACGGTCACCTGAAGAATGATTTCGTTCTTGTGAAAGTCAAAGGGAATCTCAATGAGTTGGTCTTTGCTCTTTGATTGTGCGAAACAGCCGAGACTCGCAATGGTCAGCAACAGGCAGAAGATCAAGACGCGCATGATTGGGAAAGTTAGGACACTCAGAGCTTCCGCCGCGCACATATTGCAGTTCTCGAATGCAGCGCAACTTGTGCGAACGCGCCAAACACTAATTGCAGGCAACCGCCCACCAACATAAACACAAAGCCACCTAGTATTGGCAGGCCGCAGTGCTCATCCGGATGAGCCTGATAGTATCGATAGATAAAAATCATCCATGTGAAGAAGATCGACACCACGACCGGAGTAATAAAGCTCAGAGCATGTGCGAGCAAATGCGGGCGCCCTTTCAAGAAGAAGAAGAGCAGAACTCCTAACAACTGCGGAAACGCCAACATGGTACCCAGTAAAAGAAAACTCCAGATTGTGTGCACTGCTTCCATTGAAATCCAGCGTGCTATATGACGTTTGCGACGTGGTCAACCAGTTCGATTAAGATCGCCGCGCCATTATTCTGCTCGTCTCCTAATAATTGCAAGGGGGACAAGCTCTTTGAAGCTTCGTCCCCCAGCCTTTTGGTGGTGCCCTAATTTCTACCCTCTTATCCACAGATTACGCAGATTGTTAATATCTGTGGAAGAAATCTCAATGACGCTATGACTATGCTTAGAAATTAGAGCTTGCTTTCAACAAGTCAAAGAGTTTGTCCATGTCCAGCCGCGTACCAAAGTTGAACCGAAATCCTTGTTTTTTCTCCTCTTCGGTAGCGCTCGAGTAGGTTACCGAAAGTGGCAAACTCAATCCCTTAAACAAGGGTATCTCCGTGACGAATTGCAAGGTTCCGATATCAGCAGTCCGTCCTAAAACTCTTCGATTTTCGAAAAGCCGTTGATAGCGGCCCACAAACGAATAAGTGATCTTGCTTCTATTCTCCGCTTCAGTGAACGGGCTATCGCTCGTACCGCTGAACGAAAGCGCCGTCGAAAAGTCCCGCACCCGGTCCTGATTGAGGGTGTGGTCTGGTCGATGGTAGAAAGACAGTCCCACGTTTCCAGTTAACTTCAAAGGACCAAAAAAGCCTTTGTCCTGTTCGAAAAGGAACTTCGTCTCGGAATAATCGGAACCGGTCGGTATGCGAAAGTTTGTGTACGCGAACGTGGCAAGCGGACCAGCCTTCAGATCTTCGATTGCTTTGTCCAGTTCGCCGCCTGCTTTCTTCAGATTGTCGAGCGCGACTTTTAGATTCGGAACGTACCTCGTTTCGACTGCTGTAACTATCTTGTCGCTCAGTTGTAATTGACCTGTCTTGATTCGATTGTAGACGTTGCTTCTCAACAGGCTCAGCAGAACATCCGTTATCATCTTGGTACGTCCCTCAGTCGTTGCCGCCTTATAATCAGCATCTTCAGTACGTTTCACTACGTTGCGACGTAAACAGTTTGCTACTTGCGTACGTAGAGATTTGTAGTCCGCAGAGGACTCGGTCAGTTCTTCGAGCGGCGCTCCCAGAGCTTCCAGACGCGCATCAATGAGGGGTGCGATGTCATCATTCCACTTTTTCTGAAACTGTTTTGATCGTGTACTTCGATCTCCAAATAATCTCGCCTTAACCGACCACTGGGAAAGGTTATTCCTTCTTGCATTTGCAAGATCATCAGTTGTGTTGTCGATTGCAAACGTTGCAGCGGCCCCGATCCGATTGAGCACGCCGGCCTGCTGATACGTTTCGGCGGTGTTCTCTTTGCCGATGACATAGAGCGAATAGAGCGATGTACTGAGGGTGAGATTTGTTCCATCCGTCTTTTTGTCGATAGCCCCGTGTTCAACTGCAAGGCCGAGTAAGCTGACAAACCCAGGCTTTTCGATTGCACTGACGGCTGCGTTGGAATTCGAGGGTCCACCTAACTGCTTATCGGTGCGTGCGGTTTCGCTGAGGTATTGATAGGCCTCCAAGCCTCGCAGCAACTGTGAGCTCGTGGGCGAAGCCGCATCAATGGTCGTGTACAAGAACATATTGGGAATGCCAGAGAGACCTGGATTTTGGCTCGTCGCAATATCCAGCGCAGCTTTTCCCACTATGTCGGTTAAAAGTGGAGGGGCGTCAGGATATGCTTCACCCGGAACGCAGGGGAAATCTGTTTGGGTTTGAGTGAACATATTACCTGGCCCTGTTGAGGTAGCCGCCGATACGCTAGCTGCGACGTTGGTACTGTTTGTTCCAGTTCGCTGAGCGAGTTCGGCTACGATACTTGCTCTCGCGTCGCGGAGCTCGCCTAATTTCTTGTCGACCGCCTGAACAGCATTTGTGCCCGCAACGGTATTCCTGATGTCAGTCACAGCTTTGATTTCACCGTCAATGCACGTCAGCAACTGCGCATACAAGTCGGCAAGGGCTTCATTTCTGACTTGTCGAATCGAAGCCGATTCTTCCATGGTGGGCGGCGCTTTAAGAGCGTTAATTTTCTTTTGCAACGTATCGCAATCGACAGTGGTTTGGGCCACGCACAGTGGACATACATAAAGAACGAAGGCCAAGACCGCTGCTATGGTCGGGTGTGGTTTCATAACAGGACTCCTATTCCAATCACAATTCAATCGTGTTTCTAAATTAAGCAATGACAGTAAATTCGATCCCCGGTTCTTTGTTTGCCGTGGTCTTTCGAATCTTGAAACCGCAGGGGCATCCCTCGTCGTCCTCACCTGAGACCACTACGTCGTAAAAGGCGTTTTCGGGCGAGCCTGCAATAAACGTAAATTCAAAAAGGGCAGTGTGAATGTCATTTACTTGCTTGCTGACCGTAAACTCAAAGCGAGGTGCGTTGTCTGAATGTGGCTTGGGCGTCCATGTCTTGCCGTCAAGATTCGCCCTGACAGAGAACAGGCTATCGTTAAAGTTTGTTGGCGTAACCTCCACGACGATGGACTCGTTGTGATGAACTTCATATGCAAATGCGTCGATTTTGTTCATGTGTTTGCTCCTTCGAAATGCTGTGCTCCACGTTTGGGTGCTAGTCTTTTGATTCCTCCTCCGGACTCTTCTCATGAGGCTTGACTGCCGAGCGGATGACGATGAACTTGTTGAGCAGATCGAACCAGAACGGTGCGCCAAGTGAGATTGCGAGAGTCGTTAACAGCCAACCTAACCAGTGCAATTGAAGCTGGGCCGGCCAGCCGCCTGGAACATTACTGGCTGAGTCCCATCCGATAGGTAGGTTCAGTGACTCAAGCTCGCGCTGATTGAACTCGAACTTACACTGCGGAGACTCCTTTGGATCCTTGCCTGGCTTACACTCGTTGCAAGCTGGAATCGATGCGAGCAGGGTTTTTTGTTTGCACGCAGCAGAGTCTTTGTCGGTGATACATTCCGGAATCTCGAACAGAACGCGCGCTTGTTTACACTCCTGAGACTTCGGATCTTTAAGACAACTACTCAGCAAATCCGTTTTCGTCTTGCACGCTTCTGAGTTGAGATCCTTGCATTCGGGGATTATGCCCGGAAGAGCTTTTGTACATTCTGCAGACTTCAAATCCTTACACACATCGGGAAGATTGGTCTGCACCGGTGTCGGCGCCGGACTCGGACACGGCGTCGGAGTTGCCGTTGGTTTCGGCGACGGCGATGCAGTTGCGCCAGCTTCCGGCTTCGTTTGATCGCCAGGAGTTTGTATTGGCTCTGGAGACGCATGCGCCTTCGCGTATTCAACGGAAGCAGCCACGAGCGAATCCCGCAGCGCCTTGTCTGTCGACAACTTTTTCACAATCGTGAGGGAGTCCACATTCATAGCCACTGTCAGCAACAACCCGAGAATCAGAATCGCTAGCTGTGTGCGTCGTTTGTACCAACCCGAAACACGGTCCATCGAGTTATTGAACCAGTTCTCAATATTCTCGCGCGCTTTCGCAACGTCGTTTCCAGCAGCATCAACGAGTGCGAGTAGTCCCCGCTGTACGTCGGGTACCGGTTTGAGTAGATCACTGGTGGCGATGCCCTGACGCAGTGGCGTGAGCGGATTGTTGTCAGTACCGGGAGCAGGTGGCGCTGCGGGAGGTTGCGTTAAGTTCAGTTCAAAGTTAGTGGCTGGCGTGGCGCCTGTCGCGCCTGATGCGCCGGCGGCCGCTGCCGGTTTCACGAGGTCCATTAGAGCCAGCGCAAAACTCCGCGCTGGAATATAGGAAGGCAAATGCGTCCGCCACACGTAGCGAAGTGGATTCTTTATGCCTGACTTCTTGTAACTCGTGTCGAAGAGATTATTAATCAGCGCATGATCATAGAGCTTCTCAACGATGTCTTCGGAGCCGGATCCGCTGCCGGGGGCCAGCATTTCGCGGATTCCTCGCTCGAGGTCTATCGCCCGTTTTTTGAGCCATAACTCGATAATTTCATTCGCCGCACTGCACATCAGGCTGAGCAACAAATAGACAAAGATCAGCCCGATCGCCACATCAACAACGAAGCTAAACATGGTCGCAAACTCCTGATTTGATTTGATATGCAGAACGTGAAAACAACTTCTGCTGCCGAACCAGGACCTTGATTCACTTCTTAATGACGTGAGGCGAAAAAACATTTCAGGCGGAATCTTTAAATGATTAGGGCGTCTGATGAACCGGACGATTTAGGTGTGTCGGGCTTGAGTGGAAATTGCCGCGCTTACGTGTAAACTCCTGCCATCGCGACGACTGCGAGGGCGCGAGGTGGGCCAACACAATCCAAAGCAAACGGTTTCTGCGTAGATTTGATCGCGGCATGAGTGGCAGGCGACGAATGATGCGAACATCACCTTACCCAATCTTATTGGCTCTGCTACTCGTAATTCTGAATAATAGTTTCGTAACTCGCGCCAACTGCAGCGGTGCACCATTGCGCGAAACGCTCCCGCACTTCCGCACTGTTTCCGGTTACATTCTTACCCAACAAAACGAGCGCTTACCTGGAGTGACCGTGATCGTGGAGGGGTTTGCATGGGATGCTCGCACGATCAGCGACCGCGAAGGATACTTTCGCATCGATGTCCCGGTCGGTAGCTTAACGATTCGACTTGAAGGAAAGAACATTCAGCCACTGGAGAGAACGATTGCGCGAAATGAGCCGAGTGAGAACCTCGAGTTTAAGGTCAACGTCGTCATCACACCGATTCAGGAGAGCGTCGTTATCCAGGACACTACGCTCAACCCGGCTATAGACCAGCGCAACGACACGGTTTACAAAAACACACTCTTCGAACGTGACGATCAAATCATTGAAGGACTCAACGCGGGTATCAATGCCGGCCAACACGAAGGCGGTGGTAAGTCGCTCGAGATTCGCCGCTTTGGTTACAACCTTGATCACGGTGGTGTTAATGGCGGCTTGAAAGTGCTGGTCGACGATGTGCAGCAAAACCAGGGCTCGCAGGGACATGGTCAGGGTTACCTGGGCCAGTTAAAGAGTCTGAGTCCCGAGTTGATCGAAGACGTCGATATTCTCAATGGACCATTCAGTGCGCACTATGGAGACTTCTCAGGTCTCGGTGTCGTGCATATTCATCTCAAGGAGTCGTTTCCGGACCAGCTTACGCTGAGGCTTCAAGGCGGCAGCTTCAATTCGAAACGCGCGTTTGTCGCGTACAGTCCGGCAATCAAGGATGTAGATTCTTTTTTCGCGTATGAAGGTGCGTACACGGATGGCCCATTCCTCAGTCCGGGACGTTATCGTCGCGATAATTTCACCAGCAACTTCACGCGACGGCTTGATGCACAACAATCAATTAGTTTCAAACTCAACGTGGGTCGGAACGACTTTTTCTCATCCGGCCAGATTCCGTTGGATGAAGTTAATGCCGGCAGACTCGATCGTTTTGGATTTATCGATCCGTTCAACGGAGGTCGGACGCGCAGTGGAATACTTAGCGCTTACTACAGCAAGGAAACCTCTGCAGCGATTCTCAAGGTCCACGGCTTTTTCGGCCGCTCGCTGTTCGATCTGTTTTCAAACTTCACTTTCTTTCTCAACGATCCGGTATTCGGCGACGAGATTCAGCAACACGATTCACGGCTACAGCAGGGAATCAACGTACAATTTCTTAAGCCACACAAACTGTTCCACAGGCAAGCACTGCTGACGGCTGGTAGTAATCTTCACGCGAATCAAATTCAAATCGGACTCTTTCCTTCCGTCGAGCGCAATCCGACCCGCTTGGCACTGAATCAGGCGACGGGGAATGACAATCCTGGCGTGTTGCAGACGAGCGCGCACGCGAACGTGACTAACTTTGCTGGTTACGCGCAGGAGGCTGTCGATTTTTTGAATGGGCGATTGCATTTAGAGGGAGGTTTGCGCTGGGATTACTTCCGCTTCAATGTTCGGAATGGCCTTAATGAGACTCCAACCAGTGAGGACTTCTTCGCTGGTGTGCAGAGTGCAGCTCGTCTGCAACCGAAGCTTTCCGTCGCGTACACCGTCTCGAATCGCATGCCGCTGACGTTCTATGTCAACTATGGTCGTGGCATCAACAGCCAGGATGCACGCGGAGTGGTCCAACAGCCTGACAGTCCTAAGATCGCGACCACGGATTTCTACCAGGCGAGCGTCGCCTACAACAAGCGGCGTTTCTCAATCAGCACAGATTATTTCCTGATCGATCATTCGAACGAACAGGTTTACATTCCTGACGATGGTACGTTCGAGTTTCAAGGCCCAAGCCGCTCTACTGGTTATGAAGCCAAAGGCTCAGCCAAATTAACGCGCTACATGTCGATTAACGGTGGACTGACGCAAGTAACGAACGCTTTCTTCCGCGCTACGTCGCCGCGAGTGTATGTTGACAGCTCACCGCATCTGGTAGGGAATGGTGGTCTAACGATTTCCGGTCTTCGTGGTTTCTTTGGCGCGATCAACTACCGGCACGTCAGCAACTACCGGCTCGACGGCGCAGACGCCACAATTCGTGCTGCCGGTCTGGACGTGATCGACTTCAGTATGCGACAGCGCCTGCGCTCCTGGGTCGACTTCAACCTATCGATCGACAACCTGGCAAACAAGAAATACTTCGAAACGCAAAACTTCTTCCCCTCTCGCGTGTCTCCGGCTGGCCCAACAATCGCGCAGACCCACGGCACACCCGGCTACCCCCGCAGCCTTACCGCTGGACTCACCTTCCACCTATTCAACAAACGCAACTAGTTGAAGATCTGTGAGACTCAGAGATTCCGCTCTACACAAAGCCCCGGCGACTTGAGCCGAGTCATTATCAAAAGGCCACCTCTAATCTGTTACATCGCGCGTACCGAGGTTGTAGGTTGTTCTAGGTTCGAGTCCTACCTGCGGACTGCTATGGTAGCTTTAGGTATGTGCGTTCCCAGGGTTGTCGCTTGCGCTGCGCTCCAACCCCGGGCTGAATTAGCCGATGCCTTCGGCGTTTAAACTGATCCAGTACTTAGCTAGCCGCTGGTTAAATTTCAGATACGCTGACTCTCCGATTATGCCTTGAAACTTATGCCGGTACACTTCGAGTCTGAATATCAATCGACCGCCTTTTTAGTAACCGGCAGTGGTTCATTGATGACGATCGTAGACCGTTGAGCCTTGGCGCTTGGTGCATTGCCTTTTGATTGTAAAAGGAGGCGATCAAGCAAATCTGGCACGAAGCGTTCTGAGAATCCGGCAATGAAACACCACACCACTAACTTTGCGAGTTCGGTATGATCATATAAGAGTGTGAGCCAACTGGCCGTTTTTATCACGGCGGGAAATAAGCCACCTTGAACGAGACCTCCACCGAAGATCATCGATAAAATAAAGGCAAAGATAAGTCCGATCACAGGCGTCCATTTCATTTGAACGGCCAAGGTCTCAAGGCCTAATGTCGTCCTCATTAACTCATGATTTGATCCAAGTCGTTGAATTCTACTCGCCGCGCTGACGAACGCCCCAAGTGCTCCTGCAATACAAACAAAGGCAAGGGTCGTGAATTGAGCAACAACAACAGAGAAACGACCTTCGCCGGGGTAACTCTGCGCATAGCCAGAAGCTTCCTCGGTTGGCTCCGCTTCAGGTGTTTGCGCTGGTGTCTGCTCAGGGCTCTCCGCTGGAGTCTCGTTAGGAGTCGGAGATTGTGTAATGCGGGGTGATGGTTGAGCAGTCGACGATTGGAAAAAACTTGCAGCTATGATTCGTAGGCCGTTATCACCTATTGACGGTGGGTCCACACCCGGCTTGTTCTCATTTTGCGTAGTGCGGTCATCCGCGAAGGTATGGTGTGACCGAAAATAAAGAAGATCAGCGAAAAACACCACGATCGGAATACTAAGAATCAGTATCACCAGACTTGTATAACGCCCCAATCTCGAGAGCAAATGAGATCGCGCACTCTCCGCTCCCTCTCTTCGTATTTGATGGTTTTGGAGTTGACTGATTAGGTAGATCGCATCGGCCCTTACAAACCCATCATTCTTAGGGTTCGCAGTTGAATTTTCTAAACTCTGCCTGTAGCCGATTGAATTCAGGTAGGCTAAGTACGCGGACTCTTCGACTATGCCTTGAAACTCATTCCGGTACCCTTCGAGTCTGAAAATCAGATCTTCAATCGGCAGCAACTTAACCAAAATTATTTCTAACTGGTAGAGTTCTGCATTAATCGATGCCATATCCAGATTCTTCGCGCTAGCTTTGAATCGTTCTTCTAAGCTCGCCTTGATTTCATTGAACGTGTTTACCAGTGAAACATTATTTGCGTCTTGTTTTATTCGTAATGGAAGTGAATCTAATAGGCCTACGACTTGTTTGAAAACTCTATAGTATGGGCTCGCCCTGGGCGTGAGCCGCTCATGAATTTGGTTTGATGTGCTTAAACTTTGAGGAATGGTTTGTGTTTGCATAGTGTTGGCCTTTGTTTGATTGGAGGGTATGCGAGCGTTCCGCGTGTGTGAAATCCACCGGTGTAATCCCTTGATCTTATCCCGGCATTCAATGCAGACACCGGACAGTAGTCAGGTTTCAGCAGTGAAGATCTAGTTCTCACATCTCGGGCCGTGGCTTTGAGTTGAGCCGATTGTGAAGCCGATCAGGAGCGAGTTGTGGAGCGATGAAATTGTATAAATTTTTTTCCAAAGATCAAGGAAGGTTGAGAGGTCATACGACGTTACCTCAAATTGAACCGGTACTCTCAAGATCGAATCGAGTTGCCAGAATTGAGACGCTCATTTTATGCGGAAGCAAATGAGGGCTAAAATCGCTTCCCGATTTTTTATCCAGATATAGTCAGCTAGACTAGGAGAGTGCCGTTGCGATACTTCAAACGTAGGTGGGATGAGTCACGAGGCGATGAGCACGCCTCGTGGGGACCGTCGACCTGGTACTTTGAGGTTGGCGACGACGGTTATCCGGTCCGACAACTCGAGCAGTACGACGGTGGCGCGGTTCTCAAGTACCACGAGACCCACCTAGACGACGAGTTTGGTATGCTCAGTGATGATGCGCTCGACCTCGAGGAATTCGCGCCGTTCGAGATCGACAGGACGGCGTTCGAGAACGCATGGTCTTCCACAGTTGCGCGGAATCGGCCCCAGAGTGTTGGCTAACATCGAGTTGCAGTAGACGATCGCCACTTCCTCACTGCGCTCGGTCGGGCGCTCGCAGCTGAACGTTCATTTTTATGCGGAAGAAAACGAAGGCTAACACTGCTTCCGATTTTACCCGGATCAAGATACACACCGTTAGACGGCATGACACACTCCCCGACACAGCGGGCGCGTGGAATTTTACCGGATGCCCTGAAGGATGAATCCGTCATTCTCATCAAAGCGTGTTCTGAGTTGCGGCTCGCATACGAGTTGCGTCTCGCCACATTCATCGCGCAGCAGAGTTGGCGACGTTTGTTGGTCATCACCAGCGTAGATTGGATTGCTTCATCCGCATTACGGGCGTTCGCACGTGAGCACGGCATTGTGATACGGAGCCACAAGTCATGAGTCTTTATCTCACCATTTTCGACGGCGATGAGGAGGTTACGGGTTAGGTGTTCGGGTACTACAGCGATTTTGAATATTTCCGCGAAGCCTTGCCCTAAAATTCAGAAAATGTGCTTTGGACCGAGTCAGTACAGGGAGCGGTAGCGACCTGGTCAGTGATCAGCATGCGATATTTCCTAACGATTGTTGACTCCCATGATTTGACCAGGTCGCTACCGCTCCCTGTACTGACCCGGTCCAAGTGTGATTCCCGACTTTGAGGCAAAAGTCTTTCCGCGACGTCATCGCAGCCAAGCTGCGAGCGGAGGATTATCCGGTTTTGATGACGCATTCCGATTGCGATGGTGATGGACACCGACGCAGTTGCCCTAACTTCGTCGAGAGCTAGAGCTTATTGGCGAGCGGTTCAAGGGCTGCCGCCCGTTAGCCTGCTGAAGAAGGAGGCTCAATGACCTATGAGCACGATGAAGCCGCGTGTGACATCTTTCGCTCCACAGTTTCTTGTCGACGACCTTGAGCGCTCGATCGCGTACTACCAGAAGATCGGCTTCACGTTCGGCGAGCCATGGGAAGGGTTCTACGCGATCGGTGTTCTGGACGGACTTGAACTTCACCTGAAGGAAGCGCCCAAGAATGACGCGGATCGCGAGCACAGGCGCAACAATGATCATCTCGACGCCTCGGCGGGCGTTGACGGCATCGAGGCGTTCTACGAGCAGTGCGTCGCCAACGGCGTGACGATCATCAAGCCGATCACGGCAACCGAGTGGGGTACGAAGGACTTCTATGTGGAGGATCCGGATGGCTACATCATCAGCTTCGGCGGCCACCCGGCCGCAGGCTAAAAACCATTGCATGTCGTTCGCGTCAGAAACCAGTTGCGAAGATTGTCCACAGTGGAGAGCACTACATTGCTCAAATCGAACTAGCGGGTTGAACGGTTAAAGCTGAAAACGGCCACAGAAAGATTGTCTTAGATCAGAGTCGACTAATAACTTCTGATTGAGCGCTCTCGGGCAGCTTTCCTATCCAAACCTTTTTACAGTTCCTTCCTTGTCAACCAAGATCAGTGTGGCCGTACCAGCAACACCCCCGATCCAGCATCATAGGATTAGAACTTCACTCAACAAACATGGTGGTTTTGGCGACTCGTTCTCGCGTTAATAGTTGAAGCCGTCCAAACGACGTGATCTCAGAGTAGGCCCTGGCCCATTTACAGCAGTACTGCTGCAAGCCCAACTGCTGGTTGACGCAAAAGGAGTTTCCAATGAGCTTACCGAGCGCATTGACACCATACGCCGCCATGTCTTTGGCCGCGATCACTTACCTGTCGGAGTCCGATCCATCTCAACAGAAGGCACAGATGTCCGCCGCACTGCAGGCCGTCCCGGCGGCCGCCGGAGGACCGTGGACGCTGGAGTGGGGACCGTCGAATAACGCAGGTAATTTGGTTTTCGTCGCACTCAGTTCATCGAACAACGTGTATGCCGTCGCTATTCGCGGTACGGTCCAGGATGATGTCACCGGCTTCTTTACCGACCTCCTGGAAGATCTTGACGCACTGAGTCTGGTTCCGTGGCTCTATCCCCAGTCTGTGACAGGGGCGCAGATTGCTTCGGGAACCAACATCGCATTGGCCCAGGTTATTGCCATGACCGATCCCATTACCGATGTTGGGTTGCTCGACTATTTGCGCAGCGTGATTTCTGGTTCGGATCAGGTAATCGTGACCGGTCACAGCCTCGGAGGGACATTGACCTCAGTCGTGGCGCCGTGGATTGCTGATCAATTACCGAAGGCCGGCAACACGGGCACGGTAGTGGTCACCCCGTACACGTTCGCCGCGCCTAGTGCCGGAAACCAGGCCTTCGTTGACTACTACACAAAGCTGTTTCCGAATTCGTACCGCGGCGTGAACATCTTTGACATCGCGCCCATGTTATGGACCGACCTCGCCGGCATCCAAGCGATGTATCAACCCCCGGGGCAGTTGCTGAAAACCTACAGCGACGGGCTCTACGACGTGATTGAAGCGGCGAAGATCGTTGTAGGCCAATCGTACGCCCAAACGAACCCGGACGATGCCGATTTCTTCCAGGGGCCGGCCATTACTCAGATATCGTTCGTCGACGAAGCCATGACTCAACACGACCATAACGTCTACTTGCAGCATGCGATGCAGCACTCTTAGGCGCTTATGAGAGGAATGGAGCGGCTCAGTTTATGCAGAAGCGAACAAAGGTCTAACAGCGCATCGCGATTTTATTCAGATCGAGATACACATAGTTAGGCCCCTCAACTCACCATATCAACTCAAAGGAGAATCAAAATGGCAATCCTACCATTCGGCATGAATGCGTGGCTCTTCTTGAACGAAGATGAACCACCCAACACCAACTACAACAGCTCAAATAGCTGCTTTCAATCGCTCATTAACTACAAAGTCTACAACAGCGTAAATTTTCTTGGCATTGCCTTCTTTGAGGCAGTCCCAACCACCAATGGTAGTTACACCATCGAAATCGGCAGCTCATCTCATCCGGGTGGTCTAACCAACCAGGATTACTTGAATTTTGTGCTCAAGGATGCACGCCAGGTAAATCCGAATATCATGTTTTTGGCGACTATGGTGTATTCGGGCACTAACACGTTGGCCGCGATTTTTTCAGGCGGTGGGAATCCGCAAACAGAGGCCACCGCATTTGCCAGTAACCTGGTTGCCTATCTAAAAGCTAATGGGATGAACGGCATGGATGTTGATTGGGAAAGCGATGTCACTAACATGACCCAATCGCAGTTTCAAATCTTGTTTTCCACGATTCGTCAGGTGTTTGACCAGCAGCCAGTGAAATATTATCTGTCATTCACGCCTGCATGGCCCACTGATTCGATTGATTATCCTACCCTCAATAGCGCGTTCGATTTCATCTCTCCACAATTCTACGACGGCCAGCCGTTATCAAGCTTTCTCGACGCCGGAATGTCCCCAAGCAAGATTGGCTATGGTGCACAGTTTGAGCCGGGAAATGCAGCGCCCAACGCCAGCGCACAACAGGTATGGGACGCTGTGTCGACGGGTTTTTCTGCCAACAGCACCCAATATGTTTATCAGGACATTTTTATGTGGCGTTTCAACTCCGGCAACTTCCAGTTTGAGCAAGCGCAGTACATGATTCTTTATCAACTCGGAAACCCGCCCACCGGCAACACCTTCGATGACACGTCGATCGTCGCTGCGGCGGGTAATCCCAACATTACCCAAATGACGATCCGATCAGGCGAGGTACTCGACGCCATTCAGGCCGTCAATACCGGGAACGGCCAATTCAACACCGGTACTCAGGGAACGGGAACCGGGATATTTACATTGTTGCAACACGGCGGATATAGCGGAGGAAGCCAAACGGTCAATATTCCGCTTAACGATCCGATCGTGGCAATTTCCGGCTACACCGGTATTTGGTATGGCTGGCCATGTGTTTTGCAACTCACGTTAACCGGGCAAAGCGGAGTCACTTATGGCCCATTCGGCACCATGGCTGGTTCAACCACCCAAACCCCTTTCAAACAGTCTGCCCCGTCAGGACAGAGCATCGTTGCCTTCAGCGGATCCACCGTGACGGTTCCGTTGGCAGGCGGCAGTCAGACTGCAATCATTGCAAGTCTGAATGCTGTCTTTGCCTAACCAATCATTCCACCGGCCTGCGCGAAAGCCGCGCAGGCCGGTGAATACGCTGAGTGGAGGACGTCTCAGATATACGTAGTTCCGCATGTTCGTTGCACCAATGCTTAGTGTGCGAAGATTCGTCTTCTTACTATTTATCTTTGTCGCCGCCAACCCTCACGTAACGTTTGCCCAGAAAGACTCCACTGAACACGCCAACGAGCGGCGCGCGGGACAGGTCGCTGATCGCTTCGTTAACCGGTTTCGAAAGACACTTGATTTTGGAGTGGCCTGGAAAGCATTTCGCTTGTCGGATCCATCCTGCACCCAACGGGCCAACGGAATGCTTATTGAATCGGATTATGGACGGTTGAAGTTGAGTAGCCGAACAATTGAAAAGCTGTATATTGCAACGATGAACTATTACTATCTCAATTCCGTTTACGATCTCAGCCTTGCCCCGATTGATTCACAATCCGAATCCGATGATTCTTCAACGCCGAACGAAGTAAAGGTTATCGAGAAAAGATCGAAGTTCTTGCAGAAAGATGAGCGTAGGCCACAGAATGCCAGGGAAGTTGGCGAATTGATCAGTACCTTCGATCAATTGTCGGCGAGCTACCGAAAGCACATGCCTGCCGGAGCAATGAAATCGCCAGCATGGCTAGCAAATCAACAGTATCTTGTCGGTCTAAAAGGTGTGGATCACGAAGGTGTTCTAAATGGGGATGAGACGTTTTGTATTCCGGAGAAGAACAAGGTCTATATCGTTGACCGAGGCTTATTCTATTTTTACGTGGTGGAAGAGGGACACAGGATGAAAGTCGCTGGTCTCGGCATTGATTGATGAACTATTGCTCCCATTAAGTTTTTGGATCGTCTAACGAGCGATGCAAGAGGGGCGGATTTCATGAACAAATGCACAGTCTGCGGCGAGGGGCACGATGAACTGCCAATGACCTTCGGAGCGGGCTCGCACAGCCAGCTTTGAATTGAGTCAGGTGCTAATCCTACAACAGTCAGATAGGTGAGTGAAAAGAACGCACGAATTGGGCTATAGCCTTTAGATTTATCAGGTAACCACGGATGATTGAGGATCACTCTTAACAAAGCTTCATAATAATTCTCACCAGCTTCACAACATCAATTTGCGACCTGGGTATTATCTCGAAGTGTAGTCCATAGGCTTACGAGACCCCGACTCTTCTCGCCAGCTTCACAAATAACTCTTCAACAAAGGAGGATACTCATGACTCACACGCGTAAAACAATCGTGATGTTGGTTATTAGCCTTGCATCATTGCTGGCTATGGCAGTCGCAGCTTCGGCGCAAAACTCCGCTTCGGGAACGCTAAATCCCGGCAGTAACATTTGCGTAGGACCGTTTCACGCAGATGGCACTTCATATCACCAGACTTCAGTTGAACTCTCAGGACAAGTCACAAACAATGTGATTGCAAGTCCGAAGTGGAGCATCTGGCAGAGCCCTGACGACACCACGTATACGAAGATATTCAAGGACCATGCGTTCGGCCTCACTGTTGACATCATTGCGAACCAGGATCCTCAATACTTTCCCGGTTTTTTCCTGGGTTGCCTCAACAACGACACTTCAGTGACTATTGATTTCGTCATCTCCATTGGACCGGGTCAGTTTTGATTTCGAATTCAACAACAGTCGAGTGGAAAGGACTTGATCCTTTCCCTCGATCTTCGACAGCACCCACCATAGCGCGCTTTTGAAAACTGCAAGTTGCGAACACTGGTCTTTATTCATAGTTAATCGAGCATAGCGTTCGCTGTGAGGACGTTTGAAAAGTATCTCAGGCAGGTCGCAATAACATCTGGTCCAACGTCGCGTTAAGTTCGGTTCGTTCATCATCATCCAACTGATCGCGCATTTGCTCGAGCACAGTCAGTAGTGCTCGTTTGGCTCCTGCGCAGTCACCACATCGCTCCGCAATTTGACGTGCACGCTCAAGAACTCGTTTAGCTTCGCGGTGGCGTCCCATTCTGCATAAGAGCACGCCACGTGTTGTCAGCGACTCAGCTAGCCTCGCGTCTTCTCCACCGTCTTCTAGAGTTCCTATCGACCTTGCTATTGCCTTTTCGGCCAGATCAAATTGTTCTGCAGCAATATAGAACCGTGCCCACGTATCATCGAACACTGCCTGGCTGATTCTGTCACCCTGATGTTCACTCAGCTTTCGAGCACGTATCATGTGGATCTCCGCCTTCTCGAAACGGTTAAGAGTCAGGAGCAGATTGCCAATATTATTCTCCGCGGCCGCTGCATACCGGTGATTGCCAACCGCCTCGAATTGGTAGATTGCCTTACGATAATGTTCGATAGCTCGCTCAAAGTATTCGGCGCGGTTTTCAGCGACCCCTAAGCGACGGAACGTTATGGCCAGGTGATTATTGTAAATTGCGGTAAGCCACGGGGCCGCCAATTCGAGGATCGCGGCCGCTTCATTCAAATGGGCCATAGCGTCGTGCAAGTGTCCAACACTTCCCTCCGTCATGGCCAACCGGATTAGAGTCAGGCTTCTTAGTTCTCTGTCCTCGTCATCTAACTGCTCAAGCACCGCGAGAAGCGTATTGCGGGCGAGATCAAATAAGCCCTCGCGCCAGTAGCAAACACTTAACTCCATCTGGCCTTCAGCAGACTGTCTCTTCAAGCCGAGCTGTTCTGAGATGCCGATCGCGCCATTGAGTAATGCTTCCGCATGCTTCTGTATTCTTGGCAGTTGTCTCGTGCTGCCTACATTCCCGGCCAGTCTTCCAGCCGTAAAGAGCAGGTCGACAGATGAGTACGGGGTCAATCCGTCCAAAATGGGCCATTGACCGATACAGTACCAGTTCTTGAGAACGAGACAAGCAGCTTCCATGTTTCCGGCCAGGATCTGCTCTCGCGCGACGACGCAGAGGATTTGAATCTCTTCAGCAGACGTTAAACTTGTCGACTGAAACTGTTCTGCCGTCTCAGTTTTTAAAGCTACATCCTGTGCAGTATTATCTTGTTGTCTCCCTTCCAAATTGGCACCCGCGCCATAATACAGACTTCGAGAAAACTGATAGGCAGCTTCCCATTGGTGCGCCGCCGGATAATTAGATTTGAGGTTGAGTGCACGATCAAACTCTCTTTCTGCTGACTTAAGATCCCAGTTGTATCGCAACCTGACTGCAGCAACGGTTTCAAGAGGGATATCTTGTATTGTAGCGGCCTCCTCAGCTACTGCTCTTAAGGGCAGCGCATCTATCGGCGGAACGTAATTCGTTGCCAGCCTCAGATAACAGTCTACGATTGCCGCGTATGCCAGTGCATAGCAAGGATCAAACTCTATTGCTTTGCGGAAGCGCTCTATCGCTTGCTCAAGACCCTTCCTTGTGTGTTTGCACCAACAGAGACGGCCCTTAAGATAAACTTCGTACGCTCTGGGGTCTTCAGTGTAGCGTTTGATTTGTGGTTGCTTATCATCGGTCAACTTGAGTGGTATGGCTGCCGCTATATGTTTCGCAATTTCCCCTTGAACTGTCAGAATCTCGTTAGACTTTGCGTTATAAGTCTTCCCGTAAACCTGCCAGCCGCCAGCTAAATCAATCAACTCCGTGCTGATCGTCAACGTGTCATCTACGAAATTCACGGTTCCCATAACAACGCTGTGCACACCTAGCTCACGTCCAACTTGCTGGGCGTCAAAATCTCTATTCTTGTAACGAAAAACAGCGCTCCTGGGCCTGACACGCAGTTGTGGTAGTTGTGACAAGCTGTTGATGATGCCCTCAGTAATGCTATCTGTTAAGTACTCAGTTTTCGAATCGGCATTAACATTGACAAATGGAAGTACAGCTAATGAATGAACAGATTGCGATCCGGGTGCGACTCCCAAAGAGACCGAAGTATCGATTTCTTTTGGTGATTCCAGAAAACGGTAGCCGCGCCGAGGAACTGTTTCTATGTATTTAGGCTGATCCGCAGTTTCACCAAACGCTTGCCGCAACCTAAAGATGTGCTGAGCAAGATTTCCTTCCTCAACAAATTCATTCGGCCATACCTCTTTCATGAGGTGGTCCTTCTCGACTACTCGGCCTTTGTTTCGTACCAGGACAGTAAGAATGCTTACGGCCTTTGCCGGTAATGGAACCCGCCGGCCGGCGCGCAGCAACACTCGTTCATTTGCGTCAAGGCGGAATGGGCCGAAGTCGTGAAGATTATGATCATGCTCCATGATGAGTTAAGAATTCGGAGCGATCGAGCATTCTCGGAGCCATCTCTCAAACTTTTCGCCGCACCGAGAACTTACGCGGCAAGATTGGTGAAAGGACCAATCAATTTGGACGTAATTGTACCCTTCGACAAGATGAGCAGCAAATAGATTTAAGAAAAAATAACTATTTAATAAGTCATTGATGGCTACCTAAAGACTCGCCGACTCAATTCAGCTTAATGTTTGTGTTGAAGTTATAAGAGACTGCCGTACATCCCTCAATGCATGTCTCTAATCAGCAGAGCCATTCGTGCTGGAGCGCGACTGGTAAGTAATGGCGCTGCGGCGACCACGGCGTTTGTCTTGGGTGGCCGTTGCGTGAGAAGGGCTGGCGCGGCCCAGTGCGCCAGCCCGGAGAAATATGAAAGGAGAAGCTCAGTGCTGGTTCTGACAGGAACGCCTTAACCGAAATTCCTGGTACCGCACGAGAGTCATGCGCCGTGGAGAAAGAGGTTATGAGACACGGACCTATCTTGGTAGTGCGTTCTCTGATTCTAGTTGTTGCTTCAATATTGGCTGCGGGACAACAAAAAGATGAACGCCTCCATTCGTACCAGTTACCTAATTCCCAAGGGGTATGTCGGTTGGATCAGGTTGATTTTTACGGTTAAAGCTGCCACTCCATTACCACGGTTACGCTCACAAAAGGAGATATCTCATGTACACACGCATGCTCCTCATGATCCTAGTGATCGGAATCGGAATGACAAGCATCCTATTTGGAAAACTAACACCACAAATCCAGACGGCGGGCCAGCAACAAACCAGGAAGCTAAAAACTCGAGAATGGGAAAAAGAACCCATAAGGATTCTCGATGTTACCAACAAGCGTGGAACGGTAATCCCTCTTGGCAAGGACCACTGGGATGACGACGAGTGGCTGCGCGGGTTAACAATTAGCATTAAGAATGTATCGACGAAGAGCATCACATTCGTCGAATTGGAACTTCATTTTCTGCGAACCCAAAAATCTCCAGATGAAACTATTACGGCGTTCCCAATAATATTTGGGACGCCACCCGGGCTAACTACAGAGTCTGCACCGCTCATGCTTCTACCGAATGAAAACTGGCATGTTTCATTGTCTGATCAAGAATATGCCAAGATTGGCGAATTGTTAGCCAATACTGGTTATCCCAAAAGTATCAAGCAAGTAGAAATAATCACTCGGGAAGTCGTGTTTGCAGACAAAACGAAGTGGTCGGAAGGTGAAATGCGCGACCCAGCCAAGGAAGCCGAACGCCAATGGCGAGTGCAGGGATCTAAAAAAGAAGACAATAATTGGGCTTTCCAGCCAGTCGGCTTTGGAGGATTATTCTCGTTTAGCACGTCGGCTTGGGAGACGTCGTCTATCAGCGCCAAACCGGCTCAATCAGGCCAATGTGGGAACGCCTCAGACGATACTCCCCTGCAATGCTTTCCTTGCAATCTCGACGGAGTGTGCTGTGAGATAAAGCGGAACCTTGTTACGGCAGATCCTCGCGGACAGTCAGAACCGCGCTTCGTCACTTTGCCTTGCAGAAATCCGAAAACTCTAAGTACAACCGGCTGTAGTGGAAGTTCAACAGTCATCCGGGCAGTTACCTGTACTAGCCGCTGTCTTCAGAACTTCGAAACATGTAGTTTAACGAGTCAATGCTGTTCACCTTTGGTATGTAGGACTTTTCCATTTAGTGAAGGAAAAGTCTGCGGGACAGCGCCCACTACCCAAAGCGAATGTCAAGAATTGGGCTGGTCTTGGAATTTTACAAGCAGCACTTGTGAAGAACCACTGCCTACACCAACTCCGACCCCGACGCCAACGCCAACACCTACACCCGCGTCGTGCAACCCATCGTCATTGACCCTAGCAAAATGCTATACCGTGCTCAACGGAGAATGGGATTACGACCTTTGCAGGTGCATCGGTGGCACTCCTGTTCTGGTAGACGTGAACGGCGATGGTTTTGCGTTGACCGATAATGAAGGCGGAGTGAACTTTGACCTTAATGGAGACGGCGCGCCTGAACTTCTATCATGGACCGCAGTTGGTAGTGATGACGCTTGGCTGGCGCTAGATCGCAACGGCAATGGTGTGGTGGACAACGGCACGGAGCTGTTTGGCAACTTTACGTCCCAGCCTGAACCCCCAGCAGGCGAAAAAAAGAACGGCTTCCTTGCTCTCGCTGAATACGATAAGTCCGAGAATGGCGGCAATGGCGATGGTGTCATTGATCAGAGAGACGCGATCTACTCATCGCTTCGCCTCTGGCAGGACAGCAACCATAATGGCATTTCGGAGAGTAGTGAGCTGCACAGCCTTGCAATGAGTGGTGTGGCCGCAATCGAGCTAGACTACAAGTTATCGAAGAAAACAGACGTATACGGCAACCAGTTCCGCTATAGAACGAAGATCAAGGACAGGAAAGGAATGCAACTTGGGCGTTGGGCTTGGGATGTATTCTTGATAACGCAGTAAGCTACCAATAAAAGCACTGCAATATATGTCGCCCGCAGTTGAGGAGACTGCGGGCGATTTCTTTAAGCTTTAAGTGTCCTGGTTCAGGACTACCGATTAGTAGAGATTTTCCGGGAATGAAGAACCTCGATGTAGCCCAGTGCTTCGCTTTCTGCGTGGGCATTAGGTTAATCTCACGCAAAAGTGCTGGGTTGTCGATGAGTAGTCTGCTATGGACCAGTGCTAGCTCGATTTATTCGCCACCGAATACGACAGACAGCCAGCGAGGGCTAACAATGAGTCTCAAGAGATTAATAATTGTTATCTCAATAATCAGTGCTGGCGTGTTTATTCTGCTCGTAGTCGTCGGTGTGCGGGTCTACAAGTCAACCTTCAGTCCACTCCTCGGGATGCATGAGGTGCCGCCCGAGTTACGTGAAGCCAAAGTGGTAACCGGTGCTGCTCTGCTAGTGAAGTCGGAGTTCTACAGGGTTGGAAAAGGGAGTTCGTGGCGCGACCTGGGAAACGGGAATAAGGTCAAGGAAAATCTTGACGTGGTCCAGGATCTGGCAGTCGGCCAACTGGACGGACAGGGTGGTCTGGACGTCGGCCTCGCGGGACAGGTCGGGCTTACTCTGCTCGACCGCTCGGGTAACGTTACCAACCGCATCAACTACCGATTCGAGAAGGCGAAATCGCGCAACCCCCTCGAGGACGAGCGAGAGAAGGATAGGTTTTACAAAATGCGTCTTCTCGACGTCGAGGGTGACGGCGTCTGTGAAGTCTTAGCCTCCGGCGGCCTCGATGGTATCGCGCTTTTCGATCATCAGGGCAATGTTGTGTTTAGTCGTGGGAAGGATGAAAAGGGAAAGTCTTCGATCCAGGAAGTCACCGCTGGCGATCTCGACGGCGATGGGGTGCAGGAGTTCATCGTTTCGTGGGGCTTCGAGCCGTGGCAGGGGTTGGAACTGCTAGATCGCTACGGTAACAGCAAGTGGCGACATCAGGAGGAATACAGTCCGGGCGAGACGGAAGTAGCTGACGTGAACGGAGACGGCAAGCCCGAACTGGTTGAAGAACGCGCGGGAGAACTGAATATCCGCGACGCCGATGGTAAGTTCAAGGAGGTAGTGAAAACGCCCGTCTATCTGTGGCACGTTTCTTTATGCCCGCCGGCGAAAAACCAGGGGCCTCCGAAGGACCTCGCCGTAAGGGAAGGTGGCGTGTGGCTCATTGACCTGGATGGCAAAAACTATACGAGATACGACGCCCCGCTCAGCCACATCAAACTGGATAAGCCCCGTGTGATTGGAGTGCCGGGACTTACCGAACAGATGACGTTCGACACGGAGGACGTCTACCAGGCCAAATGTGTGTTAGCGGAACTGGAGAAGGATCAGCCTAAATACCTGGCAGTAGTCGCAAACTTCACGGCGCTTAACAGGTCGCTCTTTTACCTCTACGACTCACAGGGTAAGCTTATCTTCGAAGAGATCTTGCCCGAAGAATGCAACGCCATTGCGATTCTGCCGTCAGAGAATAGCAGCGGACGCGACGAGATTCTTGTTAGCGGCAAGAAAACTGTCTGGCGTTACGCAATGCATTAGACAGTCGCTAAAAATTCGACCGTAACTTTTTCTCGACTCGCCAGTTTTATTATCAGAAACCGCGCTGCGAGGACTGGTGGGATTTGACCCAGGCAACTGAATCCGAAGAACGGCTCCTGATCGAAGCTGCTCAGAAAGACCCGAGCCGCTTTGCCGAGCTATACGAACAGCACTTTCACCGCGTGTATGCGTACGTGGCGCGGCGAGTTCGTGATCGTGCCGAAGTTCAGGATCTCACCGCTCAAGTCTTTCATAGAGCACTCGCAAATCTCGGTAAGTTCAAGTGGAAAGGCTCACCATTCGCCGCGTGGCTTTATCGGATCGCTTCGAACGCGATCGCCGATCAGGCGAAGCAGAAGATGCGTGAGTCCAGTGATCAACCAAACCCCGCGTCCCAAAGCTCCACCGCAACGGATCTGGAAGAAGTAGAACGGTGCGCTCGTTTGTTTAGCGCCGTGGACAAACTGCCAGAGGACCAGCGTCGCGTGATCGTGATGCGTTTCGCAGATGAACAGAGTATCCGTGAAATTGCGGATGAGTTGGGACGCAGTGAAGGGGCTGTAAAACAACTCCAGTTTCGCGCACTGGAGAATTTGCGCAATCGATTAAACGAGAAGTAATTACCAATGTCCGAACGCTCAATCATCGACCAATTGGATGACGCCGTCGCGGCGTTGACTAAAGGGCGTCAAGCAGATCTGACGAATGTCGGATCGGAATTGTCTGCGCTCGTCGGAGTGGCGCAGGATCTTATTGGTCTACCTCGCGAGTCGTTCAAGACCGAACTGCAACAGCAATTGACAAGGAGAGATTCTATGAGCAGTCCTGCACCGCAAGGGGAAACAAATCCCGTTCGTTCAATGTCGCTTTACATATGCGTGGCAAATGCAAATGCGGCGATCGATTTTTATCGAGAAGCGTTTGGGGCAAAAGAATTGTGGCGCCTCGTCGAACCAAATGGAAAGATCGGTCATGCCGAAGTACAGATCGGCAACACGTCTTTTATGCTCTCTGACGAGTATCCTGACTACAACACCCTGAGCCCCGAGACGATTGGTGGTTCGTCAGTGAAGCTACACCTTGACGTTGCGGACGTTGACGCGTTCGCGGAGCGAGCCATCAAAGCAGGCGCTACGCTGGTTCGTCCGATCGCAGATCAGTTTTATGGAGATCGATCCGGACAACTCGCGGATCCATTTGGTTACACGTGGATCGTGTCAACGCACATCAAAGACGTGCCGGTCGAGGAGATGCAAAAAGAAATGGATAAGTGGGCACAAGAAGAAGCGACGAAGAATTCAAGTGAAGGCGGTTACGTCAAAGAGCCCGGCCTGAGACGCGAAAACCGCCATGCCGTCACTCCATACCTCACCGTCCGTCAACCAGCGGAACTTATTGACTTCGTCACTCAGGCCTTCGGTGCGATCGAGCATTTCCGAGCGACTGGTTCAGCCGGCGGAATGCACGCTGAAGTATCGATAGGTGATTCGGTTGTAATGATTGGCGGGGCCGAGCACATCGAGCCGAAGCCTGCCGCAATTCATCTCTACGTGCCAGACGTCGATCAGGCTTATGAACGAGCGCTTCAGGCTGGTGCGAAATCTCTGATGCCGGTTGAGGATCAACCTTATGGTGAACGTTCGGGTGGTGTTGAAGACGTCCACGGCAATCGATGGTACATCGCGACGCCGTTTGTCCCCTTACAAACAATCGCTCAGGACCTTCACACTGTGACTGTCTACTTCCATCCCATCGGAGCTCAACGTTTCATCGATTTCGTTACCAATGCATTTGGCGGCAAAGAACTGATGCGCCATGCCGAGGACGAGATGATCATGCACGCAAAGGTGCAAATCGGCGACTCAGTGATTGAGCTGGGCGAAGCTCGCTATCCAACACAACCGCTGCCAACCGCGATATACCTCAATGTGAACGACGTGGATGCGATGTACGAAGACGCGTTAAAGGCAGGAGGGACTTCAATGCAGCCTCCCGCGGATCAGGTCTACGGTGATCGAACTGCGTGGATAAAGGATCCGTTTGATAATGTGTGGTATGTTGCAGCGCCAGTGAAAGGTCAGACTTAATCGGACCAATGAAACACATCTTAATCAAGTCACTCACGACTCTGGTCGTTGCCATTCTCCTGACGGGCAAAGTACACGGTGAAAACTATCAGGAGAAAATCTCGCCAGCACTTCAGCAGCTTGGTGAAAAGGCGGTCATTCTTATCAAAAAGAAAAGGGCGGAGTCTTTGAATGGCTATATGCTGATTGTTTGCAAAGCAGCTAGCTGGAAGAGCCTGGAGAAGGACTCCGACCTTGGACCATTTCTAAGATACAAAACGGCCGCCGGTAATCTGGATGCAATTGTGGCGACGCCGGCAAACCCGAAAGACGGAAGCACCTACGGCATCTATTTTCAAGACAACAGGCCAAATGGTTTCGTTGAGATCAAGACCGGCAAAGGCGAAAAGGTAACGAGCGAGAATGTGGCGAAAGCATACACCGCAGTTACTGAAGATTCCGACAGTGTCGCAAAGCAGATTCGCTTTGAGTTAGGAGAGGTTTACTCAGACGACAACCAGCCGATTCCGACCTTGACAGTCGTAAGTGATGGCCAACCTGGTCCAGCCAATCCGCAAGAGGATTACCGGAGCGGAACTATCAAATCTGCCAGCGGTTACTTGCTCGTCTGGAATCAGCCAAAAAATTATTACGTCCTGGAAATCAAGGGCAAGGATGTACGACAAACCTCTACGGACCGTAAGTTGTTCAACGTCGATGGCATGTTTCTTCAAATCATTGATGCGCCAATCGAGAATGTCATTCAAGCTGAGAAGAGACAGAACCTGGATGACAAGGCCATTCTCGAGGCCCATAGAGATTGGGAAGCGAAGTTCATGGAGGGTGAGTATAAAACGAAGCTGGAGGTAGCATCCTCATGGCGAAAGTTGACCAACGGCAAAGACGCTCTGTTGTGGCAGGTGAGTGTTCCTGAAAGCGCAAGAAGTAACGTCAGGAAACAAGTCTACTTGACGATGGTCCAGGGCGATTACGTCTTGATGCTCGGAGGAGCAGTAACAGGCACGACTGAGGAGAGCGCTACACAGCAACTTCTTTTGTCTACGATTGAAACGTTGAAGACGAGTGATAAACCTACGGACTTACAAAAACTCCGTGACACGATACGTACAGGACCTTAACGCCGCGCACTGAACGAACTTCGGAGCGCATCCGGTGTCAAACTGCTATGACGCGCCCGCTCCTGCTGGTCATCATCATTACAGCTTTCACCGGCTGCGCCCGCCTCGGCGATCATCCCATTAGCCCTACCTGTGAGTGGATCGAATCTGATCATCGTACGTTGAACCTTGCAACGAACGCCGATCGACGTCACCTCCGCTTCGATGCTGCCACTGCTGAAGACATGGCGATACGTTGGGCCGACCAGCGATTTGGACATCGACCGGAATACGACCAGCGACGTGAGGAATGTATGGAGACGCTGTTCGCGGGGCTTGCGACGGCTCACGGCGTTGACGTCGCTACGGTTCGTCATTACAGCCGCGAGCGCAACGTTGTGCTGGATGCCGCAGTGATTTTTGGTTTTGCTTTCATTTACGGGATAGTGGCGTATAGTTTTGCCGGCCGCATCCGCCGACGATTTCCGCCGGGCGAGCCGGGCTTCTGGGTGATGGCTATAACTACGGCAGCCGGCGTCAGCTTGATAGGAGTGCTAACCGGGATCTTTGGGTCGATCATTATTGAGACCTACCGGCTGAACAGCGTTCATCTGAGTTACAGAATGTTTCGGATCCCGTTTAGAGAATACTGGGTTATCCTTTTCGTCAGTGGCGTGATCATTTTCATATCGGCGGCGTTGCTGCGTTATTACAAGACGCGGAGCACGCCTCTGGATTAGCTTTGCCCTAAAAGTCAGAAAATGTGCTTGGACCGGGTCAGTACAGGGAGCGGTAGCGACCTGGTCCATGATCAGCATGCGATATTTCCTGACGATTGTTGACTCCCATGATTTGACCAGGTCGCTACCGCTCCCTGTACTGACCCGGTCCAAGTGTGATTTCCGACTTTTGAGCAAAGCCCCTCTGGATTCAAACTACACCGCAAACTGAGGCCCATATGGCTACGATTGATCACTTGATACTCAACGTCAATGAAATAGCCTCGAGCGTGGATTTTTACGTCAAGGTCCTGGGCTTTGAGCTCGAAGGTGAGGACGGACCATTTACCGTAATCAGAGTTAGCAACGACTTCACTCTGCAGTTAGCGCCGTGGGGCACTAGCGGGAATGAACATCTTGCCTTTGCCATGTCACGCGAAGCCTTTGATAACGCGTTTGCGCGACTGAAAGACATGGGAATCCCATATGGCGATTCGTTCCATGCTGTTGGTAACAATCTCGGTCCAGGAGTTGAAACCGGCGCTCGCGGTCCAGCACCAACTCTTTACATGAATGATCCGAATAAGCATTTGATCGAGATTCGAACTTACGATTGAGTTCACCCCTCTAGAGGTGATAGGCCAATCAGGAGATCCATGCCACTTATTCTCGCCGCGTTCGTAGAATTCTCCAGCCCAGCCTTGTGGATGTCCGTTGCAGGCCTCGCGGTGTTCGTGATTGGACTGTTAGCCGCGAAAAACGATATCGCTCGGGCTCGCGGTCTCGACCGGATCGTTGCCCTAACCAACTTGTGCTTCGCCGTTCCGCTGGCGGTTTTCGGCGCAGAACACTTCTCGCTTGGAAGTGCCATGATCGGTCTGGTCCCGCCGTACATGCCATGGCGTTTGTCTTGGATATATATCGTCGGCGTCGCGCTACTCATTGCATCGTTGAGCATCGCCACTAAGATTCAGGTGCGCTGGTCCGGACTGCTGTTCGGGATCATGATGTTTCTTTTTGTAGCGATGATTCATTTGCCCGGTGCGATCAAAACCGGTGACAGAATCATATGGACCATCGTCATCCGGGAAACGTCATTCGGCGGCGGGGGGTTGGTTCTGGCAGGAATTGCCTTAGGCCGGTTGCGTGGGAAAGGCAACATTCTAATCATCGTGGGCCGCGTGCTGATCGCGATCGCTGCGATCTTTTTCGGCGTTCAACACTTTCTGCATCCGCTGGCAGTGCCCGGAGTTCCGCTCGCGAAACAGATGCCCACGTTGATTCCCGCTCGCGCCGTCATCGATTATGTGACAGGTGCATTTCTGATCGTTGGTGGTCTCAGTTTTCTGCTGGGTCGAAAGACGCGAGTCGCAGCCACGTATCTGGGAATCTGGATTCTGCTCCTGGTTGTCGGCTACTACGGGCCCATGCTGATCGGCGACCTGGCGAATCCGAGTACCGCGGCAAAAATCGAGGGGCTCAACTTCTTCGCCGACACGCTTCTATTTGCCGCAACGATTCTTTCGCTTGCCGCCACGAGGATCAGCTCCGATTGAGGAGCTTGCGATTGTCCATTAGCGCTGAGGAATAGCAGTGCGACCGGTAAGTTCTCGAACTTGTCTCATTAAGTCCTCAAAATCCAGTGCTTTTGCGATGTGACGCTGATAACCCGCCGCTAGAATTGATTCTCTATCACTTTCGGAATCATATGCGGTCAACGCAATAGCGGGGATAGCGCCACCCTTCTCGGGTTTCAACTCTCTCACCTTTTTTATTAGAGCATACCCGTCTTCGTCAGGCAGATTGATATCGGAAAGAAGAATATGAGGCTGCCACTGCTTCAACATGTACAAAGCTTCGATAGCTGTGATGCACGACTTAACGTCCGCTCCTTCCCTAATAAAGAGCACTGTCATTAGTTCTCTCATATCGATGTCGTCTTCGACCAGGAGGATCCGTAAATCTTGAAACGAATTGGAACTGTCTGTGATTCCTAACGCTGCGGCTGAATCCGCCTCCTGAGAATTAGAGACTGATGCAGAAGCCGTCAAACTGGAGTCGCTACTGGCAGGAGCCGGTTTGGACTCAGCGGTCTTATCTTTTACTGTTTCCGGCAATGGTTCGTCGATATCGTTCAACCATGACAGCGGCAGCCCGAGCCTTTTCAATATCAATTCAGCTCTGCCGTCACGGAACCCTTGTTGGACATCAGTGAGACGAGCCCTCAGTTCTGCCAACTTTTCCTTGTTCTCATTTGATAATTCGGGCAAGACCTCTTTTCGAGAAGTTAGTATTCTGAGATGTTTTTCAATTAGCAGTGATATGTTCTTCGCATCGTGTAGCAGATTGGCTTCGTGTTTGCTTAGCACCGCGAGATGTTGTTCGTAACAAGCAAACATTCTCTCCCTTGCAGCAATAATCTCCCTTAAAGCCAGGTCAATATCTTGTCCCATTTCGAACGCCTGCAGGGCGATTTGAGTCTCATCTTTTACCTTTTGAATCGCCTGGATAGCGCCATGCAACGCTTGTAAATATTCAGTTACGTGAATATCGCTCTTGCCTTCGTGAACTGAGGCCCTGGAAAACTCATTCTTCAGCTTTTCAAGCTCCAGTAAAGACCGTGTAGAGTGGCGATTGTTCAAAACCGTGATAATGAGTGTAGTTACGCCAACAAGTAACGAAGTGAGTGAAGCAATCACGGCAATGATTATTTCAGGACTCATCGTACTACGTATGCCTCAAAGTTTAAGCAGCGATGAGATAGCGCCGCGTTGCTGGTTTATCGATGATTTCCATTTGCGAGGTTGTAAGGTCCATGGTGACGGGCTTTTATCGCAGAACCAATAAATCTGTCAATACTTCCAAGTGAGCCTGTTCTTAGTGTTGCTCCTATGAAATCAGGTTTGTTTGTCGTTCACCGAAGCTAACCGCCGATACACTTCAACATATTCACGTGTCATACGCGCAGCATCGAAACGTTCTTCGAATACTTGACGGCAGGTTTCGCGGCTAAGACCGCTAACGCGCGTTACAGCTTCCGCAGCTTCGTCGATACTCGCGACAATGAATCCGGTGCGCCCATTGTCGAGCACTTCCGGCACTGATCCATTGCGCCACGCAATAACCGGCGTGCCGCAGGCCAGCGACTCGATCATCACGAGCCCGAATGGCTCTGGCCAATCTATCGGGAACAGCAGTGCGTGGGCGTTGGCAAGGAACTCGTTCTTATCCCGTCCACCTACTTCGCCGATGAACTCCACCCACTCTCCGGCTTCATCGAGCGCCGGTCCGATGTTTTGTTTGTAGTGTTGGTCTGCCGAGTAGAGCTGGGCTGCGACTTTGAGTTTCATCTTTGCCCTGCCGGCGATCCGAATCGCTCGATCCAATCGTTTTTCAAATGAAGCGCGACCGATAAAAGCGAGGTAATCACCTGGTTCTTTTCGGAAAGTGTACAAATCGCGCGGCAACCCGTGGTAGATGGTTGCCAGCCAGTTAGCATCCAAAACTGGTAGACGTTGATTGTCAGAAATCGAAATCAACGGCGACTTGTATTCGTCGAAGAACGCCTTCTGCCAATAGCCAAGTGAGGCATGCCACGTCGTGACGTTTGGCCAGGGCCGGCTCCGCAACAACGGGAATTGAACCGAGTCGGTGTGGAAGTGAATGACGTCGAAGCGGGAGACATCTTCAAATACCAACTCCATCATTCTGTTGAAATGAGGCTGCGGGTCTACATAGCTCTCAGCTTGCCACAGTGCTTGTGGGCAGACGCTAACCAGCTTTGCGCTTGTCTCTGAGTCGCCGCTGGCGAAGAGCGTAACCTCGTGACCTTGCGCCACCAGCTCTTCAGTCAGATATGAGACGACACGCTCGGTGCCACCAGAAAGTTTGGGCGGCACGCTAATAAAAAGCGGAGCGACCTGGGCGATTCGCATAACGACATCTCCTGTAAGGTAGTCGCACCTTCGTAGGTAATAGGCCGGTTAAGTAATCCCGTTTAGGAACAAGTAGATCCCAAGTTGTACCAGCAGCACTGCAACCCACACGACCATTGTCCATTTCACAGTCGCGAACCACCGTCGAGGATCCGCACCAGCGGCACATCAAACTCCTTAATCACGAATTCATCGCCGGGCGGAAAATCGGACGGTTTGGGAAGTTGTGAATTGTCGCTCATAACTGCCGTGCATAATACACGCTTCGAACCGCCGACTTCGGAGAACTTAACAGGATGCATTATCGTAGTGCCTTGCGGAGGTGAAAACCGATGTATTGTTCGAGTTGCGGGGTGGCGGTCACAGAGAGTTTGAGTTACTGCAATCATTGTGGCGTTCGGCTCATAGCGTCGAACAGCGATAAGGCTGTCACCTCTCGCGAGGTCAAACCTGAACTCCTCGTCGGTGCAATGGTCACCACCTTTGTATTGGGCCTACCGGTCATCACAGTTCTGCTTGGCGTAATGAAATCTGTGCTCGGACTTGAGCTGGGTCAGATTCTCGGTTTCGCTGCGCTGAGCTTTTCAATAATGCTCTTTCTCGAAGGCGTGTTTCTGCGGCTTTTACTCCGGCGGAATCGCGGTCTTGAAGAACGAGCCGGGACAGAGTTATTGTCCGAACACACCACGAAAGAGCTTGATGCACCAGGAGTCCGGGCGCTGCGAGAACCGCTATCGAGCGTAACGGACCACACGACGCGCGCGTTTGAGCCGATCTACACGGACCGGCAGAAAGCAAACTGATTCCGCGCCAAAGTCCATCCACAATTCACGCTACATACTCCACTTAATGGCTAACACCATCGTGCGGGCTGGAGTCATGGTGGCGGCTGAGCCGAAGCCGGGCGCGCCGATCGTGCGCACGGGTAGACCGAAGTTTGCGCGATTGAGAATGTTGAAGAACTGGCGCAAGGTTGCAGCTTCTTTGCCTCACTTAACCGACAACGCCGTTCTGCTCTTTGCCGATCAAGACTCAAAATATTTCAGCCGTGGTGGTTTTCGAAGAGAGTTCTCGCGTTAAGAAATGAGAGTTAACTCTTTCGAGATACGGTAACCGCGCTTTGGCGTCGTGAGAACATGATTTTCGCCTCGCGCAAGCTTAAAACATTATGTTTCGATGCAGGATTCATTGCAAAAAGATGTTGACAACAAAGTTTTCCACAAGTATGCTCCACGACCGCCACGTTAGTATAAAGCTAACGGATTTATCGGTTGTCTCCTTTTAGCAAGTAGCTAGAGACTTTTACCTCGGATGGTTTCCTTTGTTACTGCTGCTTGGTGTGGGTCCACCAAGAGCGGGGTCGCGTCACACTACCAAAATTAACGTCGCCCTCCGTTTCCTAAAGATTCTGTGCGCTTGAGTCGCTAAGAACATGCGGAGCTGTCACTCGTTCAACAGGTCATTTATTACTCTAGCTGGCGGGATCGCCTTCCTGTTGCTGTTTACGGCATGTCCAAAGGTCAAAGTCCCGAAGACGGTGAAGCGAGTGTCAGGTGGTGGTGACAGCAAGATGGATGTAAAGGTCCATGTATCGCCAAAGGCCAACAATAATAATCCCGTCGCCGTCGATCTCGTGCTCGTTTCGGACAAGAAGCTCCTTAAGGAACTGATGAAGTTGTCAGCCAGCGAATGGTTTGAAAAGCGCCACCAGTTCGAGCTCGATTACCCGAAGGAAACCGAGCTTGATGCGGGACGCTGGGAGTGGGTTCCCGGGCAGGACGTTCAAGTCGATCAAGTGCCGGTGAAGATGGAAATCGTCGGTGGTGTCGTTTTCGCTAATTACTTCAACGCCGGAACACATCGCGCGCCAATCGATCCGCGCAAAGGCGTCCTGATCACGCTCGGTGACGAAAATCTTTGCGTGCAGTCGCTGAAAGAGCCGGCTAAACCGTGCGCTCCGGCAAAGCAAAGTGGAAGGTAATCAAGGATTTAGTAGTCATGAACGCCTACGATATACCCGACGCGATTCAATGGCACGAGGGTCTGTTACTGACGCCCCAGCACTTTCAGCAACTGTCTTCACGACATGAAGCGCTGGTGCAATACGGCACGTCGTTAGCCGCGCCTTTCTGCTGGGGAGTTCGTCGATTTAAGTATCACGCCATCAGTTTGCCCGCTGGGAAACTTCGCGTGCTCGAGCTCGAGGCCGTGATGCCTGATGGACTCGTCGTAGTTCATGGTCTGCATAGTGCCGGCCGCGACGACGTTCTGGAAGTCGACCTCACCGCACACGCCGAACAGATGGGCCATCGTGGAGCCCTGGTTCACATCGCGGTCTCAGCGCAACATAATTCAGGCACAAACGGCAACTCCCTCCGATACGAATCATTCAAAGGCGATCCGGTTGCGGATGAGATTTCGGCCGGAAAACCGCGGCTGATACATCGTTTGAAGCCACGCCTGACGTTGCACGTGGGAGAAAAAGTGCCGAACGATTGCGTCGGTTTTCCGATCGCACGCATCCTCTACCGCGATTCGTCATTCACTCTCGACGAAACATTCATTCCTCCACTACTCGCGGTCCCAGTCAAGACTACCGACGGCGACACCTCTTCCGTTTCCGCGCAACGTTTGGGCGACCTCTGTGCGCAGGTTGCACTACGCGTGCGCAAGCGGGCGATGTATCTGGCGGATGAGGCGCGAAATCCAGCGACCAGCAGTCGCTTTGGTAACGAAGCGGTAATCAGGAACCTCATGCTCTCTCTCGTGGGCGCATTGCCTGCGTTCGAGGCCGTACTGCAAAGCGGCAGCGCACATCCATATCATGTTTACGTCGCATTGTGTGGCATGGCTGGTCAACTCGCAGTGCTGGGCAAAGAGATGGTCCCACCGGCGTTTGATCCATACAACCATGACGATCTTTATGCGACGTTCCGTCCCGTTCTGGAATTCATCGACCGCGCTATGGACCAGGGCGTGCCCGTCACATACAAGTCTTTCCCGTTTCATTATCACGATGGCGCTTACGAGCTTCAGTTTGAAGGTACATGGCTGAAGAAGCGTCTTGCGATCGGAATCAGGGGCGAAGGCGGTATGTCGGAAGATGAAGTCGTGCGCTGGGGCGAAAGCTGTTTGATCGGGTCACAAGGCCGGATCGAACTACTGAGAGCGAATCGAATCAGGGGCGCCGTGCGCAAGCACGCCGACCGAGTTGGCGACATCGTCACCGCCAAAGGTGTCGCGCTTTTTTCATTAATGGCGGATGAGAGTTTTGTCGAGCCCGAAAAACTCTTGCAAATCGTCAATCGCGAGGGACCTCGACCCTCAGAGATTGTCTTGTACGTGATGGATAATTAACCGGACTCAAGGGGCACACACTAGCCTTAAGCTGCTTCTCCACGAACTCCGGTACAGCAAACACAAAAGATAACTCTTTGCGGCGCAAGCAACCGCTCGCGTGCGACAGTGGAGATGTGTCTGCCGAATAAGGAAACCCGATGACAGCGGTCCAAACAAACGAATCGCTCTTGCTGTCGCAGTTCCGTGACTTCTACACAGAAGTCATTCGTCTCAAGAAACTGATTAAAAACACCGGTTGGGTTTCTCCAGACGAAGTCGTCGCAACGCCAACAAACGGCAACGGTCACAGCGTCGACGGTAACGTCACTGCAAAACTTCCCGTCATCGATACCAAGGGCTTACAGGAGTTGTCGGACAGCGAAAAGATCACGTCGCTCGCCGTCAGAGGTGGCATCGACACGATGTCACAGCCATCCGCCGAACAATCGAAGCTCAGCATGCTCGTCTGGCAAAACCTGATCACGCTGTTTCGCCGCAACGCCGTGCAGGTTATGCGCGCAGCCGGCAAGCCAACTGACAACTACTTCGAGGCGCAGTACGTGATGGCGGCGTTCGCGGACGACATCTTTATCCACCTTGATTGGGAAGGGAAGCGAGCCTGGACTTCGAATCTCATCGAGGCGACGCTCTTCCAATCGCACGTCGCCGGCGAGCTGTTCTTCGATAAGTTGGACCGTCTGCTACGCGATCGCGATCCTGCCGACAGGAGTTTGGCTGCGATTTATCTCAGTGCCTTATCGCTCGGTTTTCGTGGCAAGTATCATGGCTTGAACGATCACGGCAAACTCCGTCGTTATCGACACGAACTATTCACTTTTGTTTTTCGCCAACCACCCGATCTAACGAGCGACGCGAAACTCGCGTTTCCGGACAGCTACACTTCAAATTTAAGGCAAGAGAAGAGAAAAAAGCTGACCAATCCACGAGTGTGGTTGGCTGTTCTCGGTTTTGTAGTCGTCATATACCTGGCCGCTTCGCACGGACTTTGGATGAGCCTGACTTCGAGACTCGAGCGCGTCAATAACCAAATAGTCGAGGTAGAGAAACGGCTGGAGCAGATTCCGCCGACAAACTGATCGTTTCCACACGCTGAAAATGGCCCCCAACGTGTTGCTCATACTCATCGTGATTTTCCTGCTGCTGGTGGGAACTGCGATCTTCCTCTATCTCGTGATCAGACGTTCGCGGAAGACTGCGTTTGTTCCCGACGCGAGTGTTAAGCCGGATCCCGATACGAAGGAAGCCTCCGGCGTCGACTTCCTGCAACACGCTTCAAACGTACAGCTCCGCACGTCTTTCCGCCGCGCGCTGCGAATACTCAAGACCTACGTCACCGGGCGCGATTATCGATATCGTGCGCCGTGGTACCTGTTGGCCGGCGAATCGAAATCCGGAAAGACGTCGCTGCTCGATTTCAACGGCCTCAACGTCTCAGTCAAAGACCTGATCGACAGAAACGATCGGCAACTGAACTGGTATTTCTTCGACGAAGGAGTCGTACTCGATGTCGCGGGCGACTTCGTGCTGCGCAACGACGGCACAGCGAGTCATCGTGGTTGGAATACGATCCTGCGGTTGTTGCAAAAGCACCGGCCGCAGCGGCCGCTCGACGGTCTCGTACTCGCGATTCCGTGTACGGATCTTTTGAGCGATGCTGAGTTAACTCACAAACGTCGCTCCGAACTCGAACACAAAGCGACCTGTCTCTACAAGAAACTCTGGCAAGCGCAAAAGATTCTCGGGATGCGTTTGCCTGTTTACGTGGTCGTAACGAAGTGCGACGAGATCACGGGCTTCACGAGTTTCTGCCGTCAGCTTCCAGTAAAACTTCACACGCAGATGTTTGGCTGGTCCAATCCGGCAACAGTTGAGACTGCGTACAAGCCGGAATTCGTGTCCGAGGCTTTTGCGAGTCTGCACAAACATCTTTCATGGTTACAGTTTGAGATCTATGCCGAGTCGGACCAGATCGAGGACGCCGACGATCTGTTCCTATTCCCAGCGACACTTCAATCGATGCGCGAATCGCTCAGTGTTTACCTCGACTGCCTCTTCAAACAAAGCGCGTATCACGAGTCGTACCTCTTTCGCGGTCTTTACTTCTGCGGCGAAGGAGACATGCAGACTAACGCCGTGCTCGAGCCGGCTCCCGTGAGTGAACAGGCTATGACTATTGATGCGCTGCCAAGCTTTGCGCCTGAAGCGCCCGAGAAAAAGCCGATCTTCCTGTCTGACCTCTTCAAGAAAAAGATCTTCGGTGAGTCGGCGCTAGCCCAACCGATCCGGCGCATTGCGCTCTCGCGAAATCGCATGGCGCTCGCGGCGCAGGTGCTCACAATCCTGATTATCGTCATCGGCGGCAGTGGGCTCGCGATAAGTTACAGCCGCTTAGCTCGACAGGAAGAAGATCTTTACCGGTTTTTAGCGGAAGAAGAGACCGACCTGAAGACGATCGAAGGTTACCGCCTTGAAAGGAAACGTTCAGGCGTTACAGACCTTACCGAAGGGTGGGCCAACCGTAGAGAGCAGTTGCTGGAAAGCGGAGAAACAAGACTGCTCACCGGGATGGCTAACATGAATGCCAGAAGGTTGGGTTCGGCCTTCATTCCCAGTTCGTGGTTTAGCGGTATCAATCAACGACTCGAAACCTCCCTTGGGTTAGTTTTCAAATACGTCATCTTTGAATCACTCAGGCTCGACATGATGCAACGTGCAAAAGGTCTCCTGAGCGCGCATCCGAAACATGACGCTACTCCCGACGAAGTTGATGAAGTCGCGGAAGAGGCAAGCGGCGCTTCGGCAGCGCATGTTGCGGGAGATTTTCAGTTGAGTCTCTACGTCGAAGAGTTGTCAGATTTTCGCGTCAACCTCGAACGTTACAATCGCCTTGTCGGTAAAGATCCCAATTCCCTCCAGACGTTGAGCCAGCTAGTCACTTACCTGGACCACACCCCGTTACCCGCGGGCTTCGACAAGAACAATTATCTTTATAACCAGGCAATGTTTTCGGCAGACGGGCGGCCAATCGATTCAGCGCGCTTCTACAAAGAAAGCGCGAATCGAGTCGGCGATCTGGTCGAAGATTTCTACGCCGCATCGTTCAATCGTAAAGGCGTCACCTACGAGCACCTCAACGATATCGCCGAGACTGAAGCGCTGCTGAGCCGTCCCGAGTATACCTGGCTATCAACCTACGTCTTCGATCCTCACTCGCCGTTTCACGGTATGACGCTTTCGACCGGGCTCACCGAACTGAAGAAAGCCCTCGAGGATTTGCGGCGCGAGGAGTTCATGCAGCGAGAGCCGGCGGATTATGAGCCACCGGCCTCGCTGACTCCCGAACAACCTCGCTATCAGCATTACACGCGACGCGTGCTCGTATGGGACCAGGATTCATTGCGACAAGCACTCGCTTTGTACGATCAGTACGAGAACTTCGTCGCAACGAAGACTTACGAACGCGCTGAATATCTCGACAACTCCGTCAAGCAAGCCGCCCGCACGCGTTTGAAGACCAGGATGACGAGGCTGTTTCGCGACGCGCGCAGATATCAAACGGTCGCACCGGCCACCGAAGGTTCAGCGCTACGTTCGAGCCTGATCACCGAGATCCAGAACCTTCAGGAAGCACAACCGACGCTGACGCGCGTGTTACAGGTCTCAGCTCCGCTCGGCATTGATGGAGAACTGCGCAGCGCATTGTCAGAGCAGGTGACATATCTGCTGCGCGGAATTTACCGCGATTTTGTGACGCAGCAGTTCTACACAATGAAGCAAAAGGATTTTTCGTGGTGGAACGGTGCTCAACCTGTTTCTGTTGTCGCTTACGATCTCGCCAGCCTCGAAGACCTGAATGGCTATCTCGCCTTGCAGCGAAAAAACATCGCCTTTCTGGCGCGTGACCTCGCCGTGCCGCTGCTGACGTTTTCCGCTTCGCAGAATATCAACACACAGTCAGACGTTTCGCTTGACTGGAACCAGATCCTGAGTGATCTCGACGCTTTCGATAACAAGTTACCCGGTAATCCGATCTCTTCGCTCGAGAACTTCATCGTCACTGACATGGACCATACTAATGTCGATAGCTGTTCATCATCGATCAAGCTGACGACTGATGCTTCGCGAGACTATTTCCTGCGAATTCGAAACTCGATGCGCATCCAGTTCTATCGGCGCTGTACTGAGCTCGGGCGCATCAAGGCTGTGAACGATGCCATCGCGGCGTTGGGCAACTACCGCGAGATTCAGGAATCGTTCAATCAGAGCCTCGCAGGTGGCTTTCCATTTACTGATTTAGGAACGCGGCCGGACTATCCAGACCTCGACCCGTGGGAGTTGCTGAAGTTCTTCCGCTTATTCGACAGCAAAGAGAAGGCTGCCCGTGAGGCGCTGGCGCGCAGCGCTGATTTTGGTGCGACTCCGGAAGGCGCCGAGGAGTTTCTCGATCAGGTGGCGAGAGTGCGCGCGTTCTTCGCGCCGTTTCTCGAAAAGAAGCAGGGGCCGATGTTCGATTTTCGCGTGCAGTTTCGCGTCAATCCTGATCATGAGATTGGCGCGAACCAGATCATCGATTGGAAATTGGACGTTGGGAAAAAGAAGTTTAGTCATCTCAGCGACGATCTCGAGGGCCGTTGGGTGTTTGGCGATCCGGTTCGCTTGACTCTGCGCTGGGCCAACAACTCGCCCGTGGTGCCGGTTAGTAGCACGCTTCCCGCAGTGGTAAAGGCCAAAGACAGAGTGGCCGTCTTTGAATACAACGATAACTGGTCACTGTTCACGTTGCTCGTGAAACACGGACTGATGCTGAAGCGCGCCGGCACACCCGCGGAGTGCGATCAGGGTTTTGACGCCGAGCCTTACACACTCAAGTTCACAATCAGAACGGACCCGGATCCGGCCGGACAACCGGGTCAGCCTGTGCAATTGAAGAGTTCCAACGCGGAAGTTTTCCTCCGCATCAGCCTCGTGACCGCAAACAAACAAGAGCCGTTATTGCTGCCGTGTTTCCCCAAGAAAGCTCCACCCGTACCGAAGTTTCCCGTGACCATTGAAACCAGGAGTGACATGGAATGAGTGTTCTGGCATTTCCGAAGAAGATCGATATTCATGGCTTGCTCGAGCCGATTCCGGGGAACAACCCCGCGGGTGAATCACTCCGTTATCAGGGGACCTACGATCGCGTTGGCGAGGCGCGACGTCAGGACGATGCGAGGCTCAGTCAGGGTATCTACAAATCCAGTCTGAAACGTGCTGATTGGACCACGGTCGAGTCGATTTGTATCGAGGCACTCACGACCCGCACAAAGGATCTGCAAATTGCCGGCTGGTTGCTCGAAGCGTGGCTGCATCTCTACGGATTTTCCGGAGTAGCAAGAGGACTGCGGTTGCTCGACGGGATCTGCACAGAGTTTTGGGACAGCGCCTATCCGACTATCGACGGCGGCGATCTCGAAGGACGTCTCGCGCCGTTTACGTGGATTGAAGAGAAGCTGTCGCTTGCGCTCAAGCAGATACCGCTGACTGTTCCGCGTAACGATCCGAGCGGTGAGAGTTACTCGTACGTCGATTGGGAAAGTGCCTGTCACTACGAAAACCTGGCCATGAAGGATCCGCGCACCTATCAGGATGCGCTTGCGAAGCTGAATCCGACTGTGGACGGCTTCCGCGAAGCAGTCGCTGCAACCGACCACTCGTTCTACCTCGAACTGCTTGAGAGTCTCGACGAAGCAATCGATGCGTGCGCATTGCTGCAACAGTCTTTGGACCAGAACGGCGGAAAATCCGCGCCGAGCTTTCACCAGTTCAACGAAGCTTTAGGCGCAATTCAGCAGCTCGTCTATCAGGATCTGCAATCTCGCGAGGAAATGCCCGAGACTGCACACGCAGAAGTAGTAACGAACGAAACAGAAACAATAGATTCCGGTATGGAGCTTTGGTCCAGTGGACCAATACGTAACCGTGCCGACGCTTACCGGCGCTTGTCGGAAGTCGCGGACTACCTGCTGCGCACGGAACCCCACAGCCCGACGCCTTATCTCGTGAGACGAGCCGTCGAGTGGGGAAACATGAGTTTGCCTGAACTACTGCAACAGATCGTCCGCAATCAAGGCGAGTTGGACGAGATCGATAAGCTGCTGGGACTGACGGGCGAGAAGTGGCCCACGTTGCTCAAGCACAGCAGCGACGGACGCAATTATTAAGACTGTTTTTAACTCTAAACCCCCTAACCATAAAGGAGAGAAGTCGATGCCAGAAAGCACACAACATAAACTGGATCGGATACGTCCTCCGCGGGTGCAGATCACGTACGACGTGGAGACCAGAGGTTCATTTGTAAAAATGGAACTCCCCTTCGTCGCCGGGATCCTGGCCGACCTTTCGGGAAACGTTGACGATCCTAACCGCGCTCCCTTGCGGGAACGCAAATACGTTGAGATTGATCGCGACAACTTCAACGACATCATGAAGTCCATTGGACCAAAAGTCGCTGCGAACGGCGGTTCAACAGAACTGAAGTTCGAAAGTCTCGACGATTTCAGCCCCATCAACGTTCTGAATCAACTCGAGCTCAAGGAACGCTTTGACAAGCGGACCCGGCTCTCAGACGCCATCGCCAAGCTCGACGGCAACGTCAAGCTGCAACAGAAGTTCATCGAAGTCCTGCGCGACGAAACGAAGCGCAAGGAAATGAAAGCCAAGGTCGATGAGCTCAAGGCGATGCTGACTGAAAAGACCGCCGAACCGGCGACAGCCTCCGATGAATCAACAGCGTCGCCCGAAACTCCGAAGGACAGCGAAGGAGGTAAGAAGAAATGAGCACGACTGAACCAAAAACCGAGCTGCAAACCAAAATAGACGGTTTGCACGACAGTTTGGAGACCAAACTCGTACGCGATCCTTCGCAGGCACGACAGGCGATCGATGCCGTGTCAGAACTGATTGCGTGCGTCGAGGCCAACGAAATCGTGCTGACCGAAGACGGCGATCTGATCGGTGCGATCAACGAACGCATCGCCGCGCTCGATCAGGAAGTGGACGAAGGTCTCAACGAGATCATGCATAACGATGCATTCCGCAAGCTGGAATCTTCGTGGCGCGGTCTTCATTACCTCGTCAGCCGTGCTGAAACCGGGACCATGTTGAAGCTTCGTCTTTTGAACGCAACCAAAGACGAGATTCAAAAGGATCTGGAACGGGCCGTCGAGTTTGATCAGAGCGTCCAGTTCAAGAAGATTTACGAGGAAGAATACGGGACGTTCGGCGGCAGTCCTTACAGCGTGCTCATCGGCGATTACGAGTTTGGACGCAGCCCGCAGGACATCAAATGGCTTGAGAAGATGTCGAATGTGGCCGCGGCCGCACATGCTCCGTTCATCGCTGCTGCGAGTCCGCAGATGTTCGACATGGATTCTTTTGACGAGCTCGGCAATCCGCGCGATCTCGCGAAGATTTTCGAGAGCACCGAACTCGTTCCGTGGCGTTCGTTCCGCGACAGCGAAGACTCACGTTACGTCGCGCTTTGCCTGCCGCACTTCCTGCTGCGTTCTCCATACGGCAAGGACATGCGACCGAATAAGAACGGCGAAGACGAGAAACAGCGCATCACCGGACGCATTCCGTCCGACGATGTCGATTTCCAGGAAGAAGTCAACGGACAGCCGAAAGACTACTGCTGGGGCAATGCCGCCTACGCTTTGGCCGAACGCATCACCTTTCCAGCACATTGGGATCCTAAGCTTAGAATTCCACGTGGACAAGTTGTCGCG
>JADMIO011107683.1_pt1 | contig 96411 bp, 78 predicted proteins | sample 8958161 | NCBI WGS metagenome assembly JADMIO01 (sample SAMN16585339, study PRJNA669376) | soil metagenome | isolation source: Crop rotation soil | place: USA: Cullars Rotation, Alabama | collected 2011
GCCGCGACTTCAAGTCACGTGAATTCCAAGCTTCGGATCCCACTGTGCTGGAAAGGGTAGAAGCCGAACATCATGCGGATGTACAAGTCCGCTTGCGCCTTGCCGCTGAAGCACGTGCCGCTGAAGAAGCACGGCAACGTGCTGCAGCCGAGCAGCAGATCGCAGCGGCAACGCAGGTACGCAGCGAAGAGGAACAACGCGCCAGACAATTTGCGACAGAGCGTGCCGAACTTGAGCGGAGCGCTGCGCAGATGGCCATTGCACGTGCCGCTTCTGAGCAGGAGGCTGTGGCAAAAGCGGCTGAACATGCCGAATTCCAGCGCAGAGCAGCCGAGGCTGCTTCTCTCAAAGCACGTCAGGCATTGGAACTGGCGCGCGCAGAACGTGAACATGCTGAAGCTGAGCAGCGGGCGCTGATTGCATTGCAGGAAAAATTGCGTGCGGAAGAGGAAGCGAGTGCAGAAGCGCAAGCGCGTGCCGATGTGGATCAGACGCATACAAAATTGGTTCGTATGCGGGAACAGGCTGAGCATGTAGCGCGAGTTGCCCAGGAAACCGAATGTGCAGCGGTACAGTTGGCACTTGCCAAAGCGATGGAGCAGGCCGATCTCAAGCGCAAGGCTGCACAGGCAGCCTTGCTTAAGGCGCGGGAAGCAGTAGATCTGGCACGTATACAACGTCAACGTGCCAAGGACGAACAGGAGGCCGTCGAGGTGATGCAAGAAAAACTGCATGTCGAGCGTCAGCGCGCTGGCGCTGTACAGCAGGTCCTGAAAACAACACAGGAAAAACTTGCCACCGAACAGGCCGCCTGTATTGAAGCAGAAGGCCGTGTTCGTGCCGATCAGGAGTATGCCGAATTGATGCGTGCACGCGAGCAGGCCGAGCGGGAAGCACGCCTGGCGCGTGAAGCAGAATGTACAGCGGCCAAGCATACCGTTGCACAAACCAAGGTAATGGCTGAACTGCAGCGCAAAGCGGCACAGGCAGCACTGCTAAAAGCGCGTGAGGCAGTAGAACTGGCGCGGGTCGAGCGTGAACGCGCGGAGGCTGAGCAGAAAGCATTGGAAGCCCTGCAAGAGAAATTGAAAGCCGAACAAGCTGCACGTGCTGAAGCCGAAGCACGTGCGCGTGTCGAACAGGAACATGCCGAGTTGGTGCGCGGTCATGAAACAGCCGATCACAAGGCGCGTATAGCTAGCGAAGCCAAATGCGTGGCCGAGAAGCAAGCGCTGGAAAAAGCGGCGGAACAAGCTGAATTGCAATGCCAAGCGGCCGAGGCGGCAGAAGCGAAAGCGCGCGAGGCCGTTGAACTGGCGCGTATTGAAGGGGAACGAGCTGCTGCTGAGCAGCAAGCATTAGAGGCAGTCCAGAAAAGTCGTGCTTTGGAACAGACCGCTCGTGCCGAAGCCGTAGCGCGTAGCCGTGCCGAACAAGAACATGTGGAACTGCTGCAGGCGCGCGAACAAGCCGAACATCAGGCGCGCTTGGCAGGTGAGGCCAAATGCGTAGCGGAGAAGCAAGCACTGGAAAAGGCGGTTGAGCGGGCCGAATTGCAGCGCAAGGTAGCCAATATTGCAACCGCCAAGGCGCATGAACTTACTGAATTGGCCCGTATAGAACGGGAACGCGCTCTTATTGAGCAACAGGTTTTAGAAGCGACGCGGGAAGCCGTGCGCATCGAACACGAGCGTATCGAAGCGCAACGGATAGCGTTGCAGGCAGCCCAGGAAAAAATTGTTTTAGAGGAAACTGCGCATGCCGATGCGCAAGCGCGTGCCCTTGCCGAGAAAGAGCATGTAAAACTGGTACAAGAATGCCAGCAAATGGAACATCAGGCGCGCCTGGCAAGCGAAGCCAAGTGCGTGGCAGAGAAACAGCGGCTGGAAAAAGCGACCGAGCAAGCCGAATTGCAATGCAAAGCGGCCGAAGCGGCAGAGGCCAAGGCGCGAGCAGCAACTGAACTGGCACGTATTGAGAGCGAACGTGCCGCTGCTGACCAGCAGGAGTTAAAAGCAATACAAGAAAAACTGCAGTCGGAAGACAAGGCGCGCGTGGATGCTCAACGTCGCGCTGCTACCGCACGTGAGGCAGCAATGCTGGCTAGTCAGCGTCTGGCTGCGGAAGCAGACGCCAAAGCGGCTGGAGAAGCGCGTGTGGCAGCCGAACAGCGTGCCATCGACGCCGCCCGCAAACATAAAGAAACCGAACTGCGTACGACCGAGCAGACAGATACCGCTCGCGTCCAGCTTGAGCGCGAACAGGATGAAGCCAGAGCGATAGCGCAACAACTGATCAAGAGCCTCGCTCAACAAGACAAACAACTGGTGGATTGGTGCACCCGTGCCGAAATGATACTTGACGAGGCGCCGATATTGGTCAAGCCTAAGAAAAAGTCTGCATCTTACGTGTCCATATTGGCGGGCTTGGCAGTATTGGCCGGTGTAGCTGGCATAGCGGCATGGAATCTGCAAGGCAGTATAAGTTTGTCCGGTTTGCCTAAGACGGTTGGGCAACTGTTCGCTATCGCTCCTGCATCGCAAACCACTGGGATGACTCTAATCACCAATGTTGCGGCACCATTAGGAGAATCCGGGCTTCATATGTCTTACGAACTGACGTCGCTGCCACGTCCGTAATTGACGTTGTAGGGGCTCGGTAGCGGGGACTGCTTCGTTTCTTTTAACTTACGTAAAAGAGGCGGAAGTAGGGTGCGCCATGCGCACCAATGTGATGCAACTAGCTATTGGTGCGCATGGCGCACCCTACCAGTCATTTATTTGCATAAGTCCTGTTAGACGCGGACTTGGCCGGTGTACGTTGCGTGCAACTGGCCGATAATTCTCACTGCATACTGTTCGACGATTCGAGTCGTTCACAGGTATACTGTGCTCCTTTCCAACCGCAAACAATATTAATGAACTCTCTATCCCGGATACCCAATTGGGCATTAGATGGGCGTTTTCGCCGCGTGTTGAATAAGACCTGTGCACTATCGGGCTTATTGGCGGGGCTTGCGCTTCCTGCCTTTGCGGATGAAGCTGCCGATGTGAGTAAATTATTGCGTGCCGGTCAGGCTGCCGAAGCTTTGGCTAAAGCCGACACCTTTCTGGCTCAGCGCCCGCGCGATGCTCAGATGCGGTTTTTGAAAGGCATCATTCTGACCGAGCAAAATAAACAGTCAGAAGCGATTGCTGTTTTTATCAAGCTTACCGAAGATTTTCCAGACTTACCCGAACCCTACAATAATCTTGCAGTACTTTATGCCTCTGGCGGTCAGTACGATAAAGCCAGCGTTGCGCTGGACATGGCAATTCGCACTAATCCGAGTTATGCCACTGCCTACGAGAATTTAGGCGATGTCCATGCCAAGCTCGCTAGTCAGGCGTATGACAAAGCACTGCAACTGGACTCCAACAACTCCGGTGCCAAATCAAAACTCACGTTGCTGCGTACGCTTGCCAGCAATACAGGCGGCAGCAATCCTAAAACCGTAGCATCGTCGGCTACTCCGGCGGTAGTAAAACCGGCGCCTGTGGTTCCCGCACCTGCACCGATAGTCGTAGCCAAACCGGAACCGGCTAAAGTCGTACCTAAGCCTGAAGTAAAACCGGCGCCTCCGCCTGTAGCGAATCGCGATCCTGAGCGTGATGAGGTACTGAGTGTCGTTAACGGCTGGGCCAGGGCATGGAGTGCGCGTGATGTCAAAACGTATCTTAATTTTTATGGGAATGATTTCCAAACGCCAAACGGCCAACCCCGTAAAGCATGGGCAGAAGAACGGCATGCCCGTATTGCAGGTAAAGGACGGATCAATGTCAAAGTCGATGCTCCGCAAATTATGATCAAGGACAATACTGCGACGGTCAAATTCCGCCAGATTTATGAATCGGACCGGTTAACAGCCAATAGTCGCAAGACCCTGGTATTGGTCAAACAAGGCAGCAAGTGGCAAATCAAACAGGAGCGTACGGGTAACTGATGTTCTGCTTTCGACTCCCCCTGCGTTCAATGAAAAACAGTATTGAACGCACATTGCTTTACGGATCATTGGGACTGCTGGCTAGCGGAGGGATGATTGCTTCGCCCGTCTTGGCCGGTACCCACGCCCGCCAGCCCAGCGACAGTGCGCGTACTGCTGACCAGCCTAATCCTGATGTACTTTTGATCGAAGTATATAAAGAGCTTGCCGCCAACCATCTACGTGCCGCGCAATCGAAGGCCGATGCGCTGGTCGCCGCTTATCCCAATTTTCGCCTCGGTCATTTGATCCGAGGGGATTTGCTGATGATGCATACCCATCCTGTCACCACCTTTGGTGCAGCGGCCAACGCTCCGGCCGACAAGCTCAAAAATCTGCGGGAGGAAGCGATCGCGCGTGTGAAATCGCTGCGCGAACGGCCCGATCCCGACTTGATGCCACGCGCAATTTTGCAACTGCGCGACGATCAAAAGTATGCGCTAGTCGTCGATACGCAACGATCCCGCCTGTACGTCTACGAGCACCAGGCCGGCCGGTTGAAATTCGTGGCCGACTATTACGTTAGTCAAGGCAAATTAGGCGTCAATAAACTGAGAGCCGGCGATCAGAAAACGCCGATAGGCGTCTATTACATCACCAGCCGTTTGGCAGGAGCACGGCTGCCCGACTTTTATGGCGCAGGCGCATTGCCGATCAATTATCCGAATGACTGGGATAAGATCAACGGCAGAAGCGGTTCAGGTATTTGGTTGCACGGCACGCCGTCGGATAGTTATAGCCGTCCTCCGCTCTCTTCGGATGGATGCGTCGTTTTGACCAATCCCGATTTACATAAATTGTATGAGTCGGTTGAAGTCGGCAAAACGCCGGTGGTGATTAGTGACCGGGTGGAGTTTGTCAACAAGACCCGTTGGGACCTTGACCGCAAGGCAGCAGCCAAGCTGGTGGATGGATGGCGCCGCGATGTCGAAAGCCTGAATTCGACCCGCCTGTTCGCGAACTACTCGCCTCAATTCAAGTCCGAGCGCGGTGAAAACTTAAGCACTTGGTTCGGCAAGTATCAACAATTTTTAGGCAACGTGAAGACGATCTCGGTCACATTGCGTGATGTCACATTCTTCCTTTATCCGGGGCGGGATGATTTGATTGTCAGTACCTTTACACAAGAAGCACTGATGGGCAAAAGCAAACATACTGTCCGCAAGCGTCAGTACTGGGCCAAAGAAGGCACGCAGTGGAAAATTGTGTCGGAAATTACTTTATAGAATTCATTTCACACCATGTACGGAGTTAATCTCCGGCACTGCAACGCGCAACCCTACATCATGTACGGTTGCGTTTCTCGGACAGACTATTACCGCATCTACAATGCATCACTTACGGCGTGACGGGATGACCGTTTCGCCCGATTCCAGCGTGAAGCTGGCGCCTGCATCCCGGCCTAATGTAGCGACTAAATAAGGCATGAGATCACGCAGCATCGGCTCCAGCGTCCAAGGTGGATTCAGTACAAACATACCGCTACTATGCAGGCCAAACCCGTCAGGCAGTGGCGTGCTGATCGATAGAGTGACATTCAACCAGCCGTTGGCCGGTAGCCGCTTGAGCTTATCCGGTAATTGGCATGATTCTATGCGCTGTAGTACCGGATACCAGACAGCGTAGGTGCCCGTAGCAAAGCGCGTAAGTGCATCGGCCAAGGTATCTTTAACGCGGCGATAATCACCTTTGTCTTCGTAAGGTGGGTCAATCAGCACCAGACCACGGCGTGACGGCGGCGGCAAGATTGCTTTCAAACCGATGAAGCCGTCGCCTTTCTGGATCAGCACACGCTTACCGCGGGTGCTCGGCCGCTCCCCTTGCGCTGCGGCGTGAGCCTCAAGTTTGTGAAAATTATCCTGCAAAATTTTGCTATCGCTTGGATGCAGTTCAAATAACCGCAGACGATCTTGTTCACGCATGGTCCGATCGGCGCAATAAGGTGATCCGGGGTAATAGCGCATCTTGCCGCTCGGATTAAGCGCTTTGATAAGTTGCACATATTCCGCCAACGGCACCGGCAAATCTTTACGGGTCCATAAGCGGCCGATCCCGGTTTCATACTCTGCATTTTTAGAGGCATAGCCACCATCGAGTGCATATACTCCGGCACCGGCGTGGGTATCGATAAACATATAAGGCGTTTCTTTTTGGCCGAGATAACGCAGCAGTTGAATAAGTACGACATGTTTCAGTACATCGGCGTGATTGCCCGCATGGAAGGCGTGGCGGTAACTCAGCATAAGGGAGATCTATCGTAGTGAAAAGGTGAGAGGAATAAGCATCCTGGGCGCTGTGCGCACCATGCAGCGCGAGATAATAGCACCTGAGCTTGATGACATATATGCCAGGTGCTCCTTACCATTGTCCATCGTCTGACATCAGGATTGTCTAAAAACGGTAATAAGAATGCTCCCATTTTAACGGACGTGCAAAATTTGCCGCCAACGCTCTTGCCGCTTCTGCAGCAATGTTGTTACAGATAGCAGTACAAACGAGATTGCTAATAACAGTAAAGCAAACCCATGCGCATCGGCATAATTAAGTTGTTGCACCTCATCATATAGCGCAATCGATGCTACCCGGGTAACCCCGGGAATATTTCCACCTAACATCAGTACAACGCCGAACTCACCGATCGTATGGGCAAACGCCAGAATCGCCCCGGAATAAACGCCTGCCTTCGCCAAAGGCAAAAGGATATAAATAAACGTCTGCCAACGTGTCATGCCGAGCGAATAGGCAGCCTGCGCGGTTTCGATGCGCAGCATCCGAAATGCAGCAAGTACCGGTTGTACGGCGAACGGTAAACTGTAGGCGCAAGATCCTACGACTAACCCGGCGAAGGAAAACGGCAATGGTTGACCGAAGAGATGTTGCCACCATTGACCCAGGGTATGTTGCGGCGATAAAAACACTAGTAAATAAAATCCGATGACGGTCGGTGGCAATACCAAAGGCATCGATATCACGACCTCTATCAACATCGCTAGACGTGTTCGAGTGGAAGCAATCCACCATCCCAACGGTAGCGCGATCAGCATCAATATCCCAGTAGAAACTGCTGCCAGGCGCAAGGTCAATGCAAGCGCTGCCCAAAGATCTAGCGGTAATGCCCACACCGGCGTCACGATTGTCGCGGCCGATAAAATCACTCGTGCCCCTCGGGCAGCGTGAAATGATATTTATTCAAAATTGAACGGCCGACTTCAGAGCGTAAGAGATGGAGATATTTGATCGCAAGAGGATTGCTGCGCCCCTTGGTTGTGATGATGCCGCCCTGTTCAATGCGCGGATAGAGATTGGCGGGGACTTGCCATGAATAGCCATTCGGCAGTTTGTTGCTCCTTTTAATGGATGCAGCGCTGACAAAGCCGACTTGCGCATTACCGGTTTCGATGAATTGTGCAGTCTGTGCAATGTTCTCACCGAACACCAGTTTATGCCGGATCGTATTCCACACACCGGCCTGCTCCAACGCTGCTTTTGCAGCACGGCCATAAGGAGCGATATCTGGATTAGCGATAGCAATGCGCTGAATTTTCGGATCGGTCAATAGACGAAGACCTGCATTCACATCTAATCTCGCGTCATTGCTCCACATCACTAACTGACCGTAGGCATAAACGGTCAAGGTTGTTGCATCGGCTAAACCAGCCTTTGCCAGTTCGCGTGGATAGTGCATGTCTGCCGAAAGAAACACATCGAACGGCGCACCGTTTTTAATTTGCGCAAAGAAATTACCCGATGCGCCGATACTCGTCTTGACCTCTGCACCAGCGATGCTTTTTACAAATGCATCATTCAATTCATCGATGCAAATTGCCAAGTCAGCCGCCGCCGCTACCTGCAACACGGGTACGGCCTGTGCGGCAGATATACATAATAGAAATGCAGCCAATCCTATTGAGAATAAGCGCGATGAGAAATAAGCCACTGTTTGCATGAAATGTTTTACAAATAACCGGCAACTACATAGCCACAGGTCATCGCCAATACGATGAGAGCACCAATAGGTGTAGGAGGAGCAGGAGAGGGAATATCCAGAGCCCGGCATCCTATGCCGATGGATAAGCCTAATGCAATTCCAATGAAGACATTTAGCATTATTTCTCTTCCCCTAATTGATGGGCGCCAGGGTCGCGATTCTTTTTGACGGAACGAGCAGCCAGGAAACGGTCAAGCAGGTAGTAGCCCATACTCATGGCCATGACGATAAAGGCACCTGTTAATACAGGGGGGGCCGGTGAGGGAAGATTAAGCAGACGGCATGTCAAACCAACAAGAAACGCGACAATCAGGCCGAGTATTAGTTTAATAATTGCCATATTTTCATGTAATGACGCTAAATTTTAAGCTGATATTTCTATAAAAGTAAAAAATTAGATGTTTTAGGGCACTTCAGTTGCGTATCTGTATCTAATTCCATCGGAAATTTATTGTTCCGGTGACACAGAAGACCTGGGCCTATGCTTTAGCTCTGTTTTCTTATATCGATATAAATATTTATGTGTCAAATATTTACATTAATTATTGTTCTGTCATTTTTTTATTGCGGAATACGCGTGATGCTTACGTACCATTAACCAATGGTCTTCAGTATGAACTGCATTTACTTTATTTCGATACAAATGTTGCGGTTAATACTCAAGATCATTTTTCCACTGCGGCTCTCTTTTTTATAGAGATATAACAAGTGCGTATTCCTAAAGTCCTTCTTGTCAATGATCACTCCGCTAGTCTGTTGGCACTGGAAACTCTTTTAATTAGAGTAAATGAAAAGAATGACTATGAGGTTTTGACAGCCCGATCGGGTGAAGAAGCACTGCGTCAAGTACTCAAGCATGAATTTGCCGTCATCCTGCTGGATGTCAGCATGCCCGGAATGGATGGTTTTGAAACAGCCGAAGCGATTCACTCGCATCCACGTTCCGCCTCGATCCCCATCATTTTTATCACTGCGCATTATGCCGATGAAATGAATCGGCTCAAAGGGTATCAAAAGGGTGCTGTGGATTATCTATTCGTGCCGGTGATCCCTCAAATATTACAAACCAAAGTCGCTGTTTTCGTCGAGCTGGCAAAGAAAAATCTGCAACTGCAGCATAAAACCAAACAGCTTGCGGCGCTGAACCGCGATTTGCAGGTGCAACGGATGCAAGACCTCGAACGTATCAATGCCGCTCTAGAAGCCGAAATTGTAGAACGTAGGCAAGCGGAGCAGCGCGCGCACGAACTGGCAACCAAGGATCCGCTTACCAAACTGCCGAATCGCCGTTCGCTGATTGAAAGACTGGAGCATGCGATTTCTCTTGCCAATCGAAACAAAAAAGGCTTGGCGTTGTTGTTTCTTGATTTGGATTGTTTTAAAACTATCAACGACACACTTGGGCACGATGTCGGCGATGAACTGTTGATACAGGTTGCCGCACGCATCAGTTCCGCTGTGCGCGAATCGGACATGGTAGCCCGCTTGGGTGGTGACGAATTCGTCGTACTTATGGAGGAGATGTCGACTTATCCTGATGCCGCCGAGGTTGCAAAAAAAATTGCTCAAGCCAACGCCCATTCTTACAACATCGGATCGCACTGCCTCAATACATCGGCAAGTATTGGCATCAGCCTCTATCCGCAAGACGGTGATTCGGTGCAGGCGTTGATGAAAAATGCCGATCTTGCGATGTACAACGCAAAGCAGCAAAAGCGTGGGAGCATTCAATTCTTCCATGAGGATCTCAATGCCCAACTATTGCAGCGTATTCAACTTGAACAGGAGTTGCGGCAAGCGCTCGAAAAAGGTGAATTCGAACTGTACTACCAGCCTAAAGTAGATATCGCTTCTGGGCGAGTGAACGGCGTGGAAGCCTTGTTGCGCTGGCATCATCCCCGTCACGGAATTCTGACCGGAGAGCAGTTCATATCCGCAATAGCGGATAGTGGGCAGCTTGTTTCAATCGGAGAATGGGTGATCCACGCTGCTTGTGCGCAGGCCAAGACCTGGATCGATTCAGGCTTGCCTTTTCCTAAGCTGCCGATTGCTGTTAACGTTGCCGTTCCGCAGGTCCACGCCGGACTTCCCGATGTAATAAGCGGCGCCCTGCGCAAATACGGTGTGCCGCCTTCCTGCCTGCAACTGGAAATTACCGAATCATTGATCATTCACGATCTGGAAAAAGCGACTTCGGTATTGCGCGAGATCAGTGAAACCGGCATTACAATTGCCATCGATGACTTTGGTACCGGTTATTCGTCGCTTTCGGTGCTGAAAACCCTGCCGATCGATCTTGTCAAAATAGATCAGTCTTTCGTGCGTGATCTTGGGAAAAATTCGAGCGACACAGCTATTGTCGCTGCCATCGTTAATATGGCGAGCGCCTTGGCGCTAAAGGTCGTGGCCGAAGGCGTAGAAACCGAAAAACAACTGGTCATACTCAAGGCTCTGGGATGCGATGAATACCAGGGCTACCTTTTTAGTAAGCCGCTGCCAGCTGATGTACTGGTGAGTCAGTTGCTGCAAACAAGAAAAGAAGCACTGCCGAATTAGGCTGATGGGCAATTATCGATTTTGTTCGTAACCGACATGCTCCTATCTTTGAATTGCTAAAGGAAATTTCTCTATGGATATGCTGGCCGATGTAACTGATGAGTTGGATGCCAAACTCTTGCTCGCCGCGCTTACCGCACTTAAAAAAGGCGATTTTACGACGCGCATGCCGTCTAATTGGACAGGTCTGGCTGGAAAGATTGCCGACACGCTTAACGATATCATCGAAACCAAAGAGAGCATGGCTAAGGTGATCACAAATGTCAGCCGCGTTGTGGGGCGAGAAGGGCGACTCACGCAACGTGCTTCGGTACCCAATGTGTCGGGTGGCTGGGCAACGATCATTAATTCCGTCAACACATTGATTGACGATTTGGTGCGGCCGACAACGGAAATGGCACGCGTGATCGGCGCGGTTGCGAAAGGCGACCTATCGCAGACCATGGCACTGGATGTCGATGGACGCCCGCTCAAGGGACAGTTCCTGCGCGCGGCCACTACTGCAAATACCATGGTGGACCAGTTGAGTTCGTTTGCGTCCGAAGTGACGCGGGTGGCGCGTGAAGTGGGTACCGAAGGCAAGCTGGGCGGTCAGGCGCAGGTGAAGGGCGTCGCCGGCACCTGGAAAGACTTGACCGACTCGGTGAATTCGATGGCGGGTAACCTGACCTCGCAGGTGCGTAACATTGCCGATGTGACCACTGCAGTGGCATTGGGCGACCTGTCGAAGAAGATTACGGTGGACGTACGTGGCGAAATCCTGCAACTCAAGGACACTATCAACACGATGGTGGACCAGTTGCGTTCCTTTGCCTCGGAAGTGACACGGGTGGCGCGTGAGGTGGGTACAGAAGGCAAGCTGGGCGGCCAGGCGTACGTGCCTGGGGTGGGCGGCACCTGGAAGGACTTGACGGATAACGTGAACTTCATGGCATCGAATCTGACCGGGCAGGTGCGGAACATCGCTGAAGTGACCACCGCGGTAGCGAACGGCGATCTGTCGAAGAAGATTACCGTAGACGTGAAGGGCGAGATTCTGCAGTTGAAAGACACCATCAACGTGATGGTGGACCAGTTGAGTTCGTTCGCCTCGGAAGTGACGCGGGTGGCGCGTGAGGTGGGTACTGAAGGCAAGCTGGGGGGGCAGGCGCAGGTGAAGGGCGTCGCCGGTACCTGGAAAGACTTGACCGATTCTGTGAACTCGATGGCGGGTAACTTGACCTCGCAGGTGCGGAACATTGCCGATGTGACTACTGCGGTGGCGAATGGCGATCTGTCGAAAAAGATCACGGTGGACGTGAAGGGCGAAATTCTCGAACTTAAGAACACCATCAACGTGATGGTGGACCAGTTGAGCTCGTTCGCTGCGGAAGTGACGCGGGTGGCGCGCGAGGTGGGTACCGAAGGCAAGCTGGGGGGGCAGGCGCAGGTGAAGGGCGTTGCGGGTACCTGGAAGGATTTGACTGATAACGTGAACTTCATGGCTTCGAATTTGACCGGGCAGGTACGTAACATCGCCGAAGTGACTACCGCGGTGGCATTGGGCGACCTATCCAAGAAGATCACGGTGGACGTGAAGGGCGAGATTCTTGAACTCAAGGACACCATTAACGTGATGGTGGACCAGTTGAGTTCGTTTGCCTCGGAAGTGACGCGGGTGGCGCGTGAGGTGGGTACCGAAGGCAAGCTGGGTGGCCAGGCGTATGTGCCTGGGGTAGGCGGCACCTGGAAGGACTTGACCGATAACGTAAACTTCATGGCATCGAATCTGACCGGGCAGGTGCGTAACATCGCGGACGTGACGACTGCGGTAGCGCGGGGCGATTTGTCCAAGAAGATTACAGTGGACGTGAAGGGCGAAATTCTGGAACTCAAGGACACCATTAACGTGATGGTGGACCAGTTGAGTTCGTTTGCCTCGGAAGTGACGCGGGTGGCGCGTGAGGTGGGTACCGAAGGCAAACTGGGCGGCCAGGCGTATGTGCCAGGGGTGGGCGGCACCTGGAAGGACTTGACCGATAACGTGAACTTCATGGCCTCGAATTTGACCGGGCAGGTGCGTAACATCGCGGACGTGACGACTGCGGTGGCGCGGGGCGATTTGTCCAAGAAGATTACGGTGGACGTGAAGGGCGAGATTCTACAGCTCAAAGACACCATCAACGTGATGGTGGACCAGTTGAATTCCTTCGCCTCGGAAGTAACGCGGGTGGCGCGTGAGGTGGGTACCGAAGGCAAGCTGGGCGGCCAGGCGCAGGTGAAGGGTGTTGCGGGTACCTGGAAAGACTTGACGGATAACGTGAACTTCATGGCCTCGAACTTGACCGGGCAGGTGCGTAACATTGCCGAAGTGACGACTGCGGTGGCGCGGGGCGATTTGTCGAAGAAGATCACGGTGGACGTGAAGGGCGAGATTCTGCAGTTGAAAGACACCATCAATGTGATGGTGGACCAGTTGAGTTCGTTTGCCTCGGAAGTGACGCGGGTGGCGCGTGAGGTGGGTACCGAAGGCAAGCTGGGCGGCCAGGCGAACGTGCCGGGTGTGGCCGGTACCTGGAAAGACTTGACCGACTCGGTGAACTCGATGGCAGGTAATTTGACCGGGCAGGTGCGGAACATCGCTGAAGTGACGACCGCGGTGGCAAATGGCGACCTGTCGAAGAAGATCACGGTGGACGTGAAGGGCGAGATTTTCGAACTCAAGAACACCATCAACGTGATGGTGGACCAGTTGCGTTCGTTTGCTTCGGAAGTGACGCGGGTGGCGCGTGAGGTGGGTACCGAGGGCCGGCTAGGCGGCCAGGCAAATGTGCCCGGCGCATCCGGTACCTGGAAGGACTTGACCGATAACGTGAACTTCATGGCTTCCAACTTGACCGGGCAGGTGCGTAACATCGCGGCGGTGACGACTGCGGTGGCGCGGGGCGACTTGTCGAAGAAGATCACGGTGGACGTGAAGGGTGAGATTCTGGAACTCAAGGACACCATCAACGTGATGGTGGATCAGTTGAGTTCGTTTGCCTCGGAAGTGACGCGGGTGGCGCGTGAGGTGGGTACCGAAGGCAAGCTGGGTGGCCAGGCGCAGGTGGAAGGCGCGGCAGGTACCTGGAAAGACTTGACCGATAACGTGAACTTCATGGCGGCTAACCTGACGGCACAGGTGCGCGGTATTGCAGGTGTGGTGACCGCGGTAGCCAAGGGCGACCTGAAGAAGAAACTGACTGTGGCAGCGCGCGGCGAGATTGCAGCGCTTGCCAATACCATCAACGAGATGACCGATACGCTCGCAGTGTTTGCCGATCAAGCCACCACCGTAGCGCGTGAAGTGGGGGTGGAAGGAAAGCTGGGCGGGCAAGCCAGCGTGCCGGGTGCGTCCGGTACCTGGAAAGACTTGACCGAGAACGTGAACCAGTTGGCAGCTAACCTGAGTACCCAGGTGCGCGCGATTGCCGAGGTGGCGACGGCGGTGACACGCGGCGACTTGTCGCGTTCGATCCAGGTGGAAGCGCGCGGCGAGGTGTCCGATCTCAAAGATAACATCAACGAGATGATCCGCAATCTGAAAGAAACCACGCAGAAGAATGCGCAGCAGGACTGGCTCAAAACCAATCTGGCGCGATTTACCCGCCTCTTGCAGGGGCAGCGCGACCTGAAGGCAGTGACTACCCTCATTCTGTCCGAACTTGCCCCGCTGGTTTCGGCACATCATGGCGTGTTTTACATGATGGATTCGCAAGATCAGGATTTGCGTCTGCGCATCGTCGCGAGTTACGGTTATCGTTCGAGCAGAAAATTGCCCAGCTCGTTCTTGCCTGGAGAAGGCCTGGTCGGCCAGTGCGCGCTCGAGAAACAGCGTATCTGGCTCACCAATGTGCCACGCGACTACATTGTCGTATCTTCCGGTCTGGGCGCAGCGCCGCCTACTAACATCATCGTATTGCCGATCCTGTTCGAACAGCAGGTCAAGGCAGTGATCGAGATTGCTTCGCTCGACCGCTTCACGGAAACACACTTATCGTTCCTCGACCAGTTGATGGAATCCATCGGCGTGGTGCTGAACACCATTGAGGCTAACAGTCGAACGGAAAGTCTGTTGACGCAGTCGCAGTCACTGGCGCAGGAGTTGCAGCAAACGAACCAGGAGCTGGCAGAAAAGGCGCGGCTATTGTCCGAACAGAATTTTGAAGTGGAACGCAAAAACAGTGAAGTGGAGCAGGCCAAGCTCGCGCTCGAAGAAAAGGCTACGCAGCTTACCCTGTCTTCGAAATACAAGTCCGAGTTTCTGGCCAACATGTCGCATGAATTGCGCACACCTTTGAATAGCTTGCTGATTCTGGCGCAGCAATTGAGCGACAATCCGGAGGGCAATCTCTCAGGGAGACAGGTGGAATTTGCCAAGACTATCCATGGTTCCGGCAGCGATTTGTTGACTTTGATTAATGACATTCTCGACCTGTCGAAGATCGAGTCGGGTACGGTTACTCTCGAAGTGAGCGAATATCGTTTCCGAACCATGCGTAACTACGTGGAGCGTACTTTCCGGCATATGGCGGAAGCCAAACATCTGGAATTTTCAGTTGATCTCGCCGAGAATTTGCCGGTAGCGATGATGACCGACACCACTCGCTTGCAGCAGATATTGAAGAACCTATTGTCCAATGCGTTCAAATTCACAAGTCACGGTCAGGTTGCGCTCAAGATTGGGCTAGTCAAAGTAGGTTGGACCATGGACCATCCTAATCTTGGTCAGGCCGATGCGGTGCTGGCTTTCTCCGTAACCGACACTGGGGTGGGTATTGCTGCAGACAAGCTGCAACTGATTTTCGAAGCCTTCCAGCAGGCGGACGGTAGTACTGCGCGCAAATATGGCGGAACCGGCCTGGGCCTTTCCATCAGCCGTGAACTGGCGCGTCTGCTGGGCGGAGAAATACGTGTGGAGAGTGAGATGGGCGTGGGCAGTACGTTTACTCTGTTCCTGCCTTATAACCACGGAGGCTTCGTCAACTATGATCCGTCACAGCAGCAGTTCTCTCGAGCACCTGTTCTTTCATCCAACGTTATTTATGCCAAAGAAGAAGTTGAAGAACATAACAATGTCCCCGAGCTGGATCGTTCGCAAATCAGTCTGTCAGCACCATCGGTTTTATTGCACGACACAACCTTTGATGACCGGGCTCTGATCGCACCGGGCGACCCGGCTGTGCTGATTGTCGAGGACGATCAGCGATTTGCAAAGATTTTGTTGGACTATGCGCGAGAGAAGAATTTCAAAGGCATCGTCACCGTACATGGCGATTCTGCCCTGACTTTGGCGCGTGATTACTTGCCGGCCGCAATTCTGCTCGATATCGATTTGCCTGATATCGATGGGTTTACCGTGCTCGATCGCCTGAAGCGCGATCCAAGTACGCGCCATATCCCGGTGCATGTATTGTCGAACCTGAAGGAGCGCGAGCGCGGCCTGCGTCATGGTGCTATTTCCTATCTGACTAAACCGGTTAATGCCGAGCGTCTGCGCGAGGAATTTCTGCGCATTCAGCAATTCCTGGTTCGCGGCAAACGCAGTTTGCTGGTGGTCGAGGATGACAAGATGCAGCGTGATGCTATCGTCGACCTGATCGGTGGTACGGACGTACAGATCATCGCTGCCGAGACTGGGCAGAAAGCACTGGAGGCACTTAAATCCATGCGCTTCGACTGCATGGTGCTCGATCTGACCTTGCCTGACATCAGCGGTTTTGATCTGCTCGATAAAATAGGCAAAGAAGAAAGCCTGCGCGATTTGCCGATCGTTATCTATACTGCCAAGGAGCTTGACCGTAAGGAGGTGACCAGGCTCAAGCGCATTGCAAAAACTATTGTGGTCAAGGATGCTCGTTCTCCTGAGCGGCTGCTCGACGAAACGGCATTGTTCCTGCATCGGTCGCATGCCAGCTTACCGGAGCAACAACGGCGCATGCTGGATGAGTTCCACGCTGCCGACGGTGGCCTTGCCGGACGCACGGTGCTGATCGTCGACGACGATCTGCGCAACATCTTTGCCCTCAGCTCGGTACTGGAACGACAACAGATGAGGGTAGTGTTTGCCGAGAACGGTAGGGACGGCATCGAAGTGCTGGAAAAAGATCCTTCCATCGAAATCGTCCTGATGGACATCATGATGCCTGAGATGGACGGCTACGATACCATGCGTGCTATTCGTCAGGTGCCTAAGTTCAAGTCGCTGCCGATTATTACGCTAACCGCCAAGGCAATGAAAGGCGATCGCGATAAATGTATTTCCGCAGGTGCTTCCGACTACATCACCAAGCCGGTCGACGTTGCACAACTTCTATCGCTGATGCGGGTATGGCTGCACCAATAATTGAGACAGAGATAGATAACGCGCAAGTTCTTGAGGAGCTGGAAATCGACCTTCTGCTGGAAGGCATTTTCCAGTATTTCAGGCTTGATTTTCGAGGCTATAAGCGGGCGCCGCTCAGACGCAAGCTGCATGGTTTTATGCAGGCCGGTGGGCTAAAGACGGTGTCTGCTTTGCAGGACCGGATTATGCACGACCAGGATGCTAGCAATGCATTGTTGCGTGCTTTGAGCGCGCATCCGGTCGCGTTGTTTGATGATCCCGAGTATTTTCACGCTCTACGTGATGTTCTGGAGACTTCGTTGAGATCCTGGCCATCCCTCAAAGTGTGGATTGCCGAATGTTCTTCGACTGCAGAGGCTTGCACGTTGGCGATTCTGTTGATGGAGGCGCAGCTTTACGACAAGACGCAGATATTTGCGACAGGCGCTAATGAGGCATTACTACAGGAAGCAAGCGAAGGAACTTTCCCCCTCGACCGATTACATGAATACGAAGAGAATTATCGTCGCAGCGGCGGTAAATATTCGCTCTCCGATTACTACTGCGAAAGCAATGGACAGGCCGTTTTTCTGCCGCAGGTAAGGAGCAATATCACGTGGGCGGAATATAGTCTTGCCACCGATGCTTCGTTTAACGAATTTCAGTTGATCATATGCCGTAAAACGCTGGCTGATTTCAGGCCTTTTCTTCGGCACCGAAGCCTGCAGTTATTTTATGAAAGCCTATCGCTATTTGGCATATTAAGTGTTGATGGAGCGGACGATCTGCAAGCTGCGCCTTTTGCTACGCGCTATAAAACGATTTCTAAAAAACAGGGTTTATATCGGCGAATCGTTTAGCTGGATTTTCTGATGTGTTTATTGAGGATTTAGTCGGTCGTTGACATGCACTACCCCTATCCCAACCTTCCCCCTTGCAGGGGGGGAGCAGGGGTTTCGGGCGACAGGTCGCCCGCCTGCGGAGATGATTGTATGCGGGAGTTAACAGTATCTGTGCTCCACGAATGAGGACCACTATGATACTTGCGCAATCTCCTTCTTGTTGGGCCCGAAGGCGTATACCAATATAGCCAATAGCGTTAAACACCAAACGATCAGCGCACCAGAAGGAAGATCGAACAACGTCGACAGCAGTAATCCTGCTGCGTAACCGCCGATCCCGATTAAATACGCGAGTGGCAAGCGCTTTCTATCCAAATAATTCCTTACCCCGAGACTAGGAATAATCAGACTGGCGAAGACAAGATAAACGCCAACCAGTTGAACTGAAGCAGTTACCGCCAGTGCAAACACTAGATAAAATCCTAGTCGGCTAATACGTTCCTTAAAGAAGATCAGAGCAGCGACGATCAAAGCAGTGCCTATTGCCGGCATGATCAACTGATCATAGCGTACCCATAGAATCTGACCGGCAAGCAGATCCCGAAGGTGTTCTCCGCCGTGAGGATTGTGTGCAAGCAGTAGCAGGCCACCTGTTGCCGCAAGGATGAACATCACACCAATCTGTGCTTCCTGTACTTCCGGCCATCGTTTCTCAGTCCAGGTCAACAGGAATGCGCCTAATAAGGCCGCACTGCCGGCGGCGGCCTGTATCAACCATCCTTGCGGATCCAAGTCTGTCGCTCCCGCTACGATGACCCCGAGTGCGGCGATTTGAGCGATAGCCAGGTCTATAAAAACGATTCCTCGTTTTAAAACCTGTGCCCCAAGCGGCACGTGGGTAATCAATACCAATATACCCGCCAAAAAAGCAGGTGCGATGATCATCAGATCAACCGAGGCGCCATTCATTTAGCGGCCTCCAACAGACGTTGCACCGTGTCGTCAAACAAGCTGAACAGGTCCTTTGCCTTATCGCTGCCGCCGACGGTAAAGGGCAATACGACAGCAGAAATATGCGCATGCTCCGCAAGCCATTGCGAAGCGCGGCCATCCTGATAGGCAGCGTGTAGCACCATCTTTGCCGGCTGACCCTGCAATTGACTGAGCAGTTCCGATAAATGCGCTGCGCTGGGCTCGACGCCCGGTTTAGGCTCCAATGTTCCTACTTGGCGCAGGCCGAGCCAGTGCAGGAGATATTCCATATTTTTATGGTGCTCGACAATGGACACGCCCTTCAACGATGCGGTTTGTTGTTCCCATTTTTGGATAGCGGCATTCCATCGTGCAGAGAACTCTTTATGCCGAGATTGATAGTAAGCAGCATTGGCCGGATCAATTTCGCTGAACCGCTTTACCAATGCATCGGCGACGCGAACAATGTTGTGCGGATCTTGTTGAATATGCGGATTGCCTGCCGCATGGACATCGCCATCACTACGATCCAGGCGGGCTGGTACGTCCAACCGCTGTACATAGTTGCCTGCCTCAAAGTTCCCCTGCTGTCCCGGCGCAATTTTCGGATTGCCGGATTGCTGCAGAAGGATCGGCAGCCAACCGACTTCAAGTTCCATTCCGGTGCATACCAATAAATCGGCATTGCGCGTTCGCGCAATCAAACTTGGCCGTGCCTCGATCCGGTGAGGGTCCTGCAAAGCGGTTGTCGCGCTCGATACCTTCACTTTGTCGCCGCCGATTTCGATCGATAAAGCGGCCCATTCCGGTTCGCAGGTAAGGATATTGAGAGCTGCAAAGGAAGGTAGCGAAAAAGTAAGAAGAGCTGAACCTAGCAAACTTAAAAAAATTCTTTTCATTGAAGTCTCCTTAAAATGTGTGTGCGCCATGTGCGCCCAGACTCATGATGTATTGCAGGAAAATTTGGTTGTCGGTTGCTTCGGGACGCGATTTATCCCGGGCAAACTGCAAGCGGAAGCGGCTGAATTCGGAAAGGGAATAATCGACCATCACAGTAGTGCGCGATGGATTATAGGAAGCCAGATTTACGAAATCGGCAGCAGTGAGCGTGCCATTGCTGACCACACCGATATCAGGCGTGCCGGAATACAATTTGTCGTAGCGTAATCCAGCTCGCCACATCGGCATGAACTGATATACGCCTTGCAGATACCAGCCCGACTGCGCTGTAGCGTAATTGCCGGTTGCGGTGCCAAGCGATTGCGCCTGCGTATCATAAGTCAGCGCCCCTTTTTCATTGCGCCGGAAGTATTCGCCTTGCAGTTTGAAATTGCTTTGCGTCGGATTACCGTTCGGCGCCCATTTATAAATGCCGTCAACGATCCACGTATTGGTATGACCGTTGAATGCATTCGTTACAGCGGTGCCGGTTGCATCGACATCGTCATAAGTGCGATCGGCTGCGCTGGTTCTGAGATAAGACAGACCCGCCCGCCAACTGGCGCTTTCGCCGATATCGTCGCCTACATGGGCAAACAGTGCGGTTGATCCGATTCCATTCTTATTGCGGTCATTGCCGGGAAAGGCCGTGCCGTTGCTTGCTTCCAGACCAACTTCGAAGAAGCGCTCAGTCGGCGCCAGCCATCGGGCCTGCAGGCCGTCTGGTTTATATTGACCGCCGAAAAATGCCTGATAGGCCAACGGTGCATCGACGAAGTCCCATGCATGCGCGTGCTGGCTGTTGAGGTAGCCTATCGACGATAAAAAACGTCCGCCTTTCACGTTGAGACCGTTTGACAAACCTTGGGTTTGAAAAAAGGCTTCTTCGACGCTGACGCTGTTATCCGAGGCAAGAGAAAATGTCAGTTGACCGGAGAAGCGGGGATCGATATTGGCACTCAGGGTCAGTTCCGATTCTCCGAGATTCAAACCACGTTGGCCTGGGCCGACTTCATCTCCACCCGGTATGAATCCCTGTATGCGGTACTGTCTCGGATCTTGCGATAAATTAGCATAGGTACCGCCCAGAATGAGCGCAGTTGCGGGATTAAATGCGTTGGCGGCGGCAGTAGCACCAGCAGGCGCCGGAGCCGGAGCAGAGGCGGCAACGGACGGAGACGATGTTTTCTCCAATTGGTTTTGCGCTTCCTGCAAGCGTTTTTCAAGCGATTGAATGCGGGTTTCGTAGTTTTCTTTCAACTGCTTGATCTCGTCGCGTATTTGCGCCAGTTCCTTATCATCTGCGGCAGAGGCGCTTATCGGAGCGCAAAATGCAGCAGCCAACGCCGCTGTTAAAACGGTGTTTCTAAACATGATTATCCTTTTTCTGTTTAAGAAAAGACCGAGCCTGCGAGGACCGCATCGGCTCAAACTAAGTGTCTAGAACAGCTATTGGGGCGGGGCGCGTGAGCGAAACGCACAAATAAATCTGAGAGAGAGGATCTGCGTTAGTGGACAAGCGAGAGCGAGATCAGGAGCTGCATCGGATAAAAACGAAAAAGGATGATTCGTCAGTGCTGAGCCGATTTGCGCAAAAGCCAAGCACCGTTCACAAGCCTGATCGGACGATGGAAGTTGCTTTTTTGATGAGGTGGTGTGGCTGTTATACGAAAAATGAGAAGTCGCATGGGAAAACCCCATCTGCTGCGATAAAAGCAGCAAAAGCACTAGCAATGCATGAAAGATAGTTTGGCGAGTTTTCATGGCAAGCAACTAATGGGAAACTAGAACGCATTCATCAATAGGTATCATGGGAATGGTGTCCAGGGAAATACAGTGCTAGCGGCAACAACGACACAATGCGTCGCCTGGATTTCGTTCCGATATATGCCTATTGATGAAATGCATTTTATGTAGCGCAACTAAACACTTTTCAGATGGATACGTATCCTAACATAGGATGGTTCTTCTCAAGAACCAAGCAACTTCAGGGCACATGAATAAATTGTAGTAGTCGAGAATGAGATTTCATCGGACAGTGTCCGAGGGCTCAAATACCGTTTACTGCACCTTACGCCAAATCAGAAAGACATAGAGTGCGCTGTGCGCACCAATGCTTCAGTGCAATGATAGCGACGTAAAAAAACGTTGCTGCATTTCTTCCAGTCCCAGTGTTTGCAGAACTTCGTTCAATCGTTCGACGGGACGATTGCGCGGCAGATTTTTGTAGCTGGCGATGATCAGCTCGTTTTTCATCGAATGCTCCCAACCGACCAGCTCAGTCACACTGACCTGATAACCATGCGCTTCGAGCTGAAGGCAGCGCAGCACATTAGTGACCTGACTGCCGAACTCACGAGTGTGCAACGGATGACGCCAAATTTCCGTTAAAGCATTTTTGCTAAGCGATTTACTTTTGTTTTTCTTGAGCACCGAAGCCACTTCAGCCTGGCAGCAGGGAACCAGTACAATAAATTTTGCCTGTTTTTTTAGAGCGAAATGAATTGCATCGTCAGTGGCGGTATTGCATGCATGAAGTGCGGTAACTATGTCGATTTTTTCCGGCAAACGGTCGGATAGAATCGACTCCGCCACCGACAGATTGAGAAATGACATGCCTGGAAAATCGAGTTTGTCTGCCAAGTCCTGGGATTTTTTCACCAATTCATCGCGCGTTTCAATACCGTAAATGCGAGATTGATTATCCAGTGTTTTGAAAAACAGGTCGTAGAGAATAAAACCCAGATAAGACTTTCCCGCACCATGATCGACCAGGTGAATATTGGGATGATCTTGTTGAATTTCTTTCAGAAGTGGCTCGATAAACTGATAGAGATGATAAACCTGCTTGAGTTTGCGCCGGCTGTCTTGATTCATCTTCCCGTCGCGCGTGAGGATATGCAGTTCTTTCAATAGCTCAACTGACTGGCCGGGTCTTATTTCGTGTGTGTCATTCATTTTGTACTGTGCTGGTCCGCTATTATTGTTTTTTGAAAAAAACAGTGGGAGAGGGCTGGGGTGAGCTGCGTGGATAAATGGATATCTTATCGTTTTTTGATAGAAGACTATTCAATTTCTTTAGGCAAAATGAAAAACGGGAAGTCATGAAGACTTCCCGTTTACCTAACTACTCTGAAAGCTATTAGGAATTTTTATGGCTTTGGCGGCCGGCTTCTGCATGTTGTTCGCTGCCGCCGCGAGTTTTGTTGCCGCTGTTGCTATTATTGCTATTGCTATTGCTATTGCTATTGCTGTTGTCGTTGTTCTCGTCATCAGCGCTATTGCTACGCTTGTTACCCGACTGTTGGGCATTGCCGTGGCTATTTTCGCCGCCTTTACGACCGGCTTCGCGAGCCTCTTCGGAAGTGAATTCGTGTGCAGTACCTTTTTGATGTGCAGCACGCCCACCTTGGCTGGCGATTTCGCGTTGCTTATTCTCATCCATAGCGGCAAAACCGCGATTGCTTCCTTGATTGTTTTGATTATTTTTTTGGTTGTTGTTTTGATCGTTGGCCATAATTTTTCCTTTAAAAAAGTTTAAAACAAATTGCCAGAGAAACTAGCAGAGTAAGCTACCGAAGGCTCTGCTGAAATAAGCTAGTAAAGCTTGTTGGAAACATCTATACCTTCAGTTGCGTAGGACCCATTCTAGTAATGCGCATTTATCCACGCTATAGGAAATATTCTGATTGACGTGTAGGGAAACGGGAATTGAAAATCATCAATCTTGAGCGATGGAATCTTGATGTGATACGGCATTTTTCTGTTAGGTAACAGTGCAATGCGATGAGCATGCATAGCAATAACATGCGCTTATCGCAAGCCATAAAAATGGACCAATAACATCGATTAATACGCAGGCGATTTAACCGGAAAAGTGCATACAGTAAAAGATGTTCTTCTTTTATAACTTAACTGGCGGTCTGGTACACTTCTGACGCGCGATTTGATATCAAGGCTGGTGCTTTATTAATGTCGGCAATGTTATAGAAATATGCTGTAGGTAGAGGCAGTTAACTCCCTCTCCCGCATCAGTAGGAGAGGGTTGGGGTGAACGGAATGCGGCCAACATATACGATACGTCTTAATAAAACGAGCCTCCCCCCACACGTGAGGCTGATGATTACCTACAAATCGGCACGTGGTTTTTAGTTCTTATCTCACTAATGTGGAAGAGAGAGTTAACTGCATAAGTCTTAATAGATTTTCTCGACACAACTAATAATTTAGGGATGGAGTATTGATGGACTCAAAATTCGATGGCATTTTGGAGCCGATTTCTAAAGAGCTTCCGTGCGGAGAGGACCTATCCTTTTCACCGGAATTTGATGCTATTCAGGAAGCACGGCGTGAGGACGATTCCACGATCGATTATGGCGACTGGCAATCCGAACTGAAGCAGGCTGACTGGGTAGCTGTAGTCAATAGCTGCACCGCTTTGCTGCAAAAGCGAAGCAAAGATCTGCGGTTGTCAGCCTGGTTGACCGAAGGATTGACCAAGACATCCGGTTTGGCTGGCTTGGGTGAGGGCCTGGACATCACCGCGCGTTTACTGGAACGCTTTGGAACAGAGATCCATCCGCAGCCGGAAGAGGGCGACCAGGAGCGGCGTATCAGTACCATCTCCTGGTTTGTCATGCGCATGTCGCAATTGGCGCGCCAGATTCCGATCACTTATTCGAAGCCGAACCAATTCAGCCTGAACGATTATGAATCGGCACGCCTTCTACAGTCGCAGCTACAACGTAATCCGGATTCGGTATCGGACTTGGAAAATAAAGTCACACTGGAAAAATTCTCCGCTGCCGTAGCCAAAACTGATAAAGCACGCTATACCCAATGGCTTGCCGATGCACAGCGCTGTCGTTTGTCTTTAGCTGAGTTGGTGCGTGCTTCCGATGCGTTATTCGGTCTGGATGGCCCATCGTTTGGCCCGCTAACGGAGAGCCTGGATGCGGTGTATGAGCGTTTGCAGAGGATCGGAAAAGACTTGGGTCTTCTTTCTGCTGCTGAGATTGTTGGTGAGGGCGCAGCGGATTCGGCTACCCATAATACGACGAGTGAGAACGTATCTTTTTCCCATAGCGGTCCAATCAAGACTCGTGCACAAGCATTGGATCTATTGCGCCAGGTAGCGACTTTTTTCCGCGAGACCGAACCGCATAGCCCAGTCGCTTATCTTGCTGACAAAGCCGTACATTGGGGGAACATGCCGCTGCATTCTTGGTTGCGCAGCATTGTGAAAGATCAGGGAACGCTGTCGCATATTGAAGAGCTGCTTGGTTTGGAGGAGAAATTGGAACGAGGCTCATCTGAGGATTGATGTTTTATTTCGTTGCATGGAATTTACTGTTTTAAAGTTTGGCGTCTACTTTCAACTGCCTCACCGCCGCAACCATTGCAAGAAATGCCTGGGTACATGACGTACCGCTGGCTAACATCGCTTTTGCCTGCTCGTATTCCCCAAGGTTGATCTGCCGCGCCACTTTTTCGACTTCAGCGTGAAAAGTGGCGTGGGCATCGACGCAAGGTCCGTAACTTTTCAGGAACTTGAACTTGCGTTCTGCCTCGCCATGCAGCCAATTACCGAGCATGCATGCATCGACCTTTGCGACGGACTTGCCGTCGAGCTGAAATTTCCCAGCGATCGCTGCAAGAAGTTTCTGCCTCATTTCCCCATCTTTTACCAGTGCTTCTTCCAGATTCATATCAACCTCGCCGTCTGGTTCATGATTCCGTTTTTAGGAGTGAACGGAGCCAACCAAGAATTGTTTTTCGGAGCACGCCGCGCCACTGCTGGCTCAGCATAACAAGCGCACTATTATGTGGCATTACGGTCGAGTGACGTTGCCACGGTAGCTTTATTCAACGTATGTTGCCATCAAAAATTTGCCGATGCAATATTGAATTTATGGGAACTACGAAAGGCGGCATATCATCTGGAAGGAGTTGGGATCGCTACTAATTTGAGCATAAACAATAGGGATGCCAACTGTAAGTTCTACTGAAGGATAAATACCCTTACATGGGAACAAATTTATTATCCGAGATTATGTATCCCATCGGCTCTGAAACTGATTCGCCATTTATGTAACGGTTAATAGTGAAATGTAGACTTTGATTGTCTTCGTCAAGATTTATTGCTTCAAATAAGCTATTGGGGTCATATGGATCTGGAGTATCTAGATTGAAATTTTTTTCACAACTCTGGATAAATAGCTTGTCTCGTAGTTTTATTAGTGGAGGCATAATTTTGACCAGCAATAAATAGTCTTCTGTACCTGCCCCACACCTACCTAATCCTTGAGGTTTAGAAGCATATCTTGCAAGAATCAACAAAGAATTAGATTTTTTAAATTTTTTTGGTGCTAAGAATAAATCAGGATTTTTTTGTAATGTTTTTTTTAGTATCGTATCCGGCAGAAGAATTAATTCTTTAGATTCTGTTCGATAGTGGAGCTTTCCTTTTTCGAAAAACATTTCATCAGAAATTGCTACTTGCGAATAGAACACAGCAAATATCGTAAGAAGTACTCTAAAAAAAATCTTCATATTTACCTTCTTATTCGTTCACATGATCCGCATAACAAATCCCAGAATATTTCCAGGGGTGTTCCAGGGTTTGCCCTACTTTGCCTTTTTTGTACATACTCTTGTCACGTTCATGAAGCTCCTTTTCGGTTTTATCTTTGTTTTTTTCAATACTCGTATTCCAGCCCATATTTCCAGTTTCTGAGTCACACAAAACATTGTCGTTTTTTATCCATTGTTTTTGCTCCGCACTCCAGCGGTAGTAACCTCCACCATTCCACCTACCATAAGTTTCATTTGCTAACATTTCATCTGTATAAGGAGGGTGTTTATCAAGCATTTTTTTTGCATCTTTTTGATAATGCTTATACAGGTCAGAACCTATTTTTATATTTTCTTTCCAATTCCATATTTGCTCAAAATTAGGGTGCGGGTTAGTAATTTGAGTAATACCATACCCTTTATCAAAAGCTACGATCGGTTCATTATCCGCGTTTATGAAGTGTTTTCCTTTGCTTTCTTTTTCTAACAATTTGTCAAATCCGGTCGTATCAGGAATATTTTTTAGATAATCTTTAACTTTGCTAATTGTCGGATTTTTTCCTTTAATGTAGATGTTCCGTTTAAATAACTCTTCTCCTGCTTTCACCTCTACAGTCAATACTCCACCGACTGTCTTGTTATTTAAATTTACTTTCCAACTTTTACCATCATTTTGGATTTCATTTTTTTCCTCAAAAGTTTTCAACAATTTTCCACGACTAGCAGACTCCTTTAGCCCGCTAACTTTGGCATCCCATTTGATTTGCCATTTCCATTCATAAGGCCCGGCCTGCTCTGTTTCGATCTCAAATGTGATATCTGGAAATTGAGCATCTTCGTCGATGTAATGTGTCGAGCCTTTTTCCGGCTTAATCCATTTCCCTTTATCTTCAAGTACTACAATCTTGACCAACGATCCTTTTTTCTTATTTGTCTTGGCAGCTTTATTTTTGTGTGCAACCAGTGTAGATTTTTTCGCGTTCATTCATCACCTCATTCAATTATTTGCGTTGGCTGATTATCATTTGCAAATATTTCGATTGATAATTCAACAGCTCTACTGGTGTAAATACGCTTGGTTAGGCCCTCGGAATCAGTTACTCCTTCCCATACTTGTCCATTTGAACCAGTGATACGGTATTTCGTATTTGGTAAAGGGAGATCCGTACTGTCGACTAAATGAAACATCTCATCGAATTCAGCAGAATCGACTGGGATATTGCCACTGGCATCTGGCAGCACCGGCAATGTCACCTCACCACTTCCCGCCCCCAGAAAATCCCTTGCCGTCCCCTTGACCGACACCGCTCCCGGCGCATGAATCTCGATATCCGCCCCCTGCAAGCGGATATACCCGCCGCCCGCCCCCAGCACAATCTCTTGCTTGGCCTGAATCACGATATGCCCATTGCTCGAGGTGATTGTCATTGCATTGTCGGCCAGGATATCCATCGGCCCGGTATGCGCCTGCAGCGATACAGGCCCATTGGCCGCGATTACCTTGGCCCCGTCCGCCTGAGTGAACAGCGATGCCGCCTGCGCCACGCCCAGCGACACCGCCTGGCCCGCCGTGATGCGCATGCCGTTGCCTGCCGTCAGGCTCACGTCCTGTCCCGCCATCAGCACGCTCGACGCGGGGGTCGTGATACTGACCCCGGCCTGACTATCTAGCAATGCGACGGGTTGGGTAAAGATAGGCGCGGCCTGTCCATCGGCGCTTTCGGTGCCGCTGATCGTCGCATGCAATTGCTGCAGCGCCTGCGGGGTCGACAGCGGCAAGGCTTGATGCTGTTGCGCTGCCTGCGACAAGCTGTGGTTGAGTTCGCCTGCCGCCTTTAGCTTGGCTTGCGCTTCCAGCGCATCCAACTGGGTCGATATCGCCTGGCAGCGCGCCTGGGTCGATACGAACAAACCGCGCTTGGCGCGTAGCGTACTCCACGCATCGGTGGCCACTTCAAAACCCATCCCGCGATACGCGCCGCGCACATTGCCCTGTTGCCGGATCAAATACCCCAAATGCACCTGGCTGGCATGGCTGGATGAGCCCAACGTTTGCCGCAACTGGCCGGGCGTATCATCCATCACCCACTGGTTGTAGCCGCTGCCGGCCATCTCCTTGGAGCGAATCCCGGCCAAAGCGCCTGGATGGTTATCGCCGCTATGCCAGGGCGGGGTATCGGCACCGTTATACAGTTGGCCGATCACTACCGGACGGTCGATATCCCCCGCAATGAAATCAATGAGTACTTCCTGCCCGATGCGCGGGATGAAATGGCTGCCCCAGTTGGCGCCCGCTAGCGGTTCCGCTACCCGCACCCAAGTACCGGCACTCTCATTGCCGGGGGCATTGGCGGTGCTGGGATGGTCGATCTGGCTGGACGCCGCCGCTGGTCCCCGTTGCCACGGAAACTGGATCTTGACCCGGTGATCGCGCTCGGTGGTGATGTCTTCATTGGCGATTCCTACTACCAGGGCACTCTGGACGCCGGGGGCGGTGGGTTTGGGCCGGTGGTAAGGCGGACGGAGGGCGAGCGTGCGCGGCACGCAGGTAAAGCGGTTGCGGTAAGTGCCCGGCTCGGTGGGATGGGACGACATCAACTCGCTCATGCCGGCAGCGAGGTTATTGGCGCCTTCATGCTGGATCGACAAGACGGTGAAGTCGTTGGTCGCGCCGGATACAGGCAACAGGCTGTCGGGATGATCGGTTAAGGTGAACCAGGTGCCAACCGCCAGGGCACGTACCGTGCTTTCGGCCTGGATGCGTTGTTGTTGCAGGCCCAGCGATTCGGCCCGGTCGCGGGCAATGCGGGCGCTGTCGCTGTCGTCGGTGTAGCGGTAGGCGCGGCTGCCTTCATAGATTTCCAACGCCGGTATCGCCTCCGGCGCAGGGATGCTGTCCTGGGCGGTGGTGGCGCGCAGCTTTTTATAGTCCCAGCTAGTTAAGGTGACGCTATTGGCGCCGATCTGGCGGCGCTGGGCGAACAGGGTGATGCTGTCAGTCGCTTCGGTAGCATGCGCGCGGTGAAAGCGGATCGACGCATCCAGGCCAGGGACGAGAGTGGCGGCATCGTCGAACAGGACCAGGCAGTGCTGAGCGCTGCCATCGGGATGGTCCTGGTGTTCGAAGAAGAAGTTGATGCCTTCTTCGGTCAGCAGGCGGGTTATGAAGTCGTAGTCGCTTTCGCGGTATTGGATGGTGAGGGAGCGTTTGGGCAGCGGGGCGGTAATCGCGAGTCGGTAGGGAATGTCAGCGTAGTCGCTCAAGATCTCTTCGACGATCTCGATCACGCTTTTATCCTGGAACACGTAGTTGTCGCGGCGCAGGGTGAGCTGGTGCAGCCAAGGGACTAGGGTCAAGCGGTAGCGGGTCAGGGTGCCGTCGCTGCCGAGCTGAGCGGCCTTCTCGATCATGCCGTGCAGTGGGCGGGTGCGGCCATCAGCTAACACCACACGCAGGGTGGCGGGGGTGCCGATGAAGCGTTTGAGGGGGTAGTGGGCGGCGGTAGCGAAGCAGTCGAGGGTGAAACTAAAGAGTTGGGATAGCGATTCGTGGCCGGTGAAGCGCTCCACTAGCAAAGCGTCGTGGCCGAGCACGGTGTCGAGGGTGAGCAGGCGGGCGTGTTGCGACAGGCTGGAGAGGAAGGCGGTGCGCTCGCTGCCCATCAGATTGGCGGGCGCTAAATCCAGTAGGCTGGATGGAGATACGCTGGGCATTTTTATTGGGTCCATAGCATGAGGGAGAGCGGCGTGTGTTTTTATTGAGTGCTGATGTGGTCAATTCAAAGCAAAATGTTATTGACTGACACGGAATTCGATTCGGCGATTACGCTTTCTTCCTTCATCGGTGGTATTCGGCGTAACAGGTTGGTCGGCCCCCATTCCTGTAGTCCCGATAATTTCCGACGGAATTCCTTTTGCAACCAGGTAGGTTTTCACTGAGTCAGCGCGAGAGCGTGACAGGGCTACGTTGCCTGCTCGCGAGCCTTGGTTATCCGTATGACCGATGATTTCGATCTTCTTTGGACTGACTTTTTTGAGCGCTTCAGCCATTTCATCGAGGATTTTTTTGCCTGAGTCGGTCAACAAGGCGCTGCCTATTTCAAATTCAATGATACGGTTGGCAAGCGTTTGATCGAGCACAACCTGGCTGGAGGCGGTTACGCGGAGTCCATTTTTGACGACGAAAGTGGGATTGAGCGCACCGGCGAAATCGCTGGCAATCGTTTGCCGCACCGCTTCGCTATTGACCTCGCCACGCATGGTGACGGTTGTGCCTTCTACCGCCAGTTGGCCTTTGCTGATCGATTTAAGATTCTGATTGATGAGTTTGGGAATATAGGTAGACCAGTTAGGTGGAGCAATGACGCCGCCGACGCTGATTTGATCGATGATTTGTCCTGTTCCGTATAGCTCCTGTAGCTTGGACAGAAGAGCAGCCTTGGTTGCTTCGTCAGGCACTGCACCTGAAATGACGACCCGGCCTGGAGGAACTGCAGTCTGCGCTTGTGCCGACGCCGGAATTTGTGCAGCAGCCGTGCCGGCAACCAGTAGCAGCGTTGGCAGGAAGAGGCGCAAAAGAGAAAACTTAATCATACGAAATGGTCCAAAAATCGTTAAATGGTGCGCTGAAATAATTCATGAGCTCGATACTCATCAACCAACAAATGCTTGGCGAAATGTTTCTACAAGCTGGCTTAGATCGAGTTCGCCATGTTCCAAATAACTGGATAATTTGAGAGTGGCGACGTCTTGCATTGCATATTCTTCGACCCAGGTCGCCTGCCTGATGTCGATAAGATATTCTTGTGCAGCTTGTTCGTCGAATAGCGCCCGAAAAATTGTCGGGGTGGCGCCATTAAAGGTGACGATGAGCGTAGGCTTGCCGTGGTGTCCAGATGAAAAAACACCCAATTCGAATTCAGCACGTGGCAAAAAAATACAAATTAAGTTGAGCCAGAATGCCTTGATATAAGCGGCCCGTGCCGGATCGCGCGGAATCGGTATGGATAAGCCTTTTTGCGGAGGGGCTGCGTAATTGGTCAAAATCGGTTGCAGCAGATAGCCGACCGCAAGCACCATCTGACGTACCGTCGCATGCTCGTCTTGAATCGATAGCGCGTTGGTCAAATCGTTTAAAGTGGTGCTGGCCAGGAAGTGAGCATAGCCGTTAACCGATTTTTCTGAATCGAATTCCGTCTCTAACGGCGCCTCGCCAAGCTCGACCAGCGTATCGGCAGCATCGTGCGTCTTTGCAGCGAGGTGGATGAGAGCGCGTTGATGATTGGCATGTCTTTCAAGGATGAGCGGGCTAACCGGTAAAAAAGCCAGGGAGTCGTCGATTTCAAACAGTGTTGCGGCAATGAATGGGAAGCGGCGTGAAGAAGTATCTCCGCTTGGGATCAATGAACCGCACAGCATGTGTTTTTTACGAACGCCGATAAACAGGAAATCGACCGCTCCTGCCATATCGTAGTAAGTTTTCCAGCCTGGTTCTGCGATGAGCATTTCCATGCCTTGCGCTACCCAGTTGTCGATCAGTGCAATGACTTTGGTTCCGGATGCGCTTTTAACAAAATCCCCACGGGAAGTGATTTTCCCGAAATAGATGGAGCTGGGGTTACGCAGTTGTATCGCGTTGTTTGCCATAATTTTTAGTTTATTGATATGGTTATTTTGTTTTAGCCTTCTGTGCCTGCGACAGTCGCGGGCAGTTTCAATCCACGCAGGCCTGTCTCCGATGTGCCGTTGGCCGATGCACTGCCTCCCGAGTGCGAATCGCTGATCAGCTTGAAATTAACGCTGACGTTACGACCGCTGCCGGACCATGTCATGGTAAATAAGCCGTTATCCTGTTTTTTACGTTGTGCGGAATTGATTAATTTTTCCAGTCCGAATTTACCGGGGAAGTTGACGATCTCAATCGTGCGGCCATCTGCTGTCACTGCGGTGATCTTCGCACCCGGCTGGCTTTGCGGCACCGGCCAGACAAAGTTGGTCCAGTCCTGTTGACCGTTTCTATAACGCATGGATTGCCCATCGATTTCAATTGTGTATTCGGTAAGGCCTGGCGTCGGAATCGGCTGCAACTGGAAATTCGTCTGTGGCTCACTGGTATTGGCGGCTGCAGAAGAACTCGCGCCGGCACCACCTTGCGGAGCGACAAAGCGCGACAGGTTATTGGCAAATGCGGGGTTCAAATGCACTCCCATATCGGCCCAGGTGCGAGCGGATAACGTATCGCCGCGCCGGACTACCAGAGGCCCCATGGCGGATTGCACGAACTTGGAAATTGTCCCCTCCGGGCCGAATATTTGTCCGATTTCAGCAGAGGTGGCTTCAACCCGCGCGTCGGCGGCAAACGGATATTTTGTGCCGAGCGAATTGCTGAATGGCTCGAATACTTGTGCCGTCCAGGTACGGTTGAGTTCCTGTTCCGCCGGCGGGATGATGACTGCGAATGCTTGCATCAGCGGGCGGACCAGTAAAGGACGAATGGTTGCGCGCTCTGAATCCGGCATGCCGGTCAGCATGCTTTCATCGACATATTTGAGCGCTTCCGCCAATTCCGAGTTGTTGCCGTCTAAGGTAGATTGCATCAATTGGCGGCTGGCCGGACCGAAGTCGCCTGAGTTTTTAATCTGATTAAAGCGCGTGCGTACTTTCGATAGCTGAGCCAGATAGCCGTTCATGAGCGACGCATCTTTGTTCTCGCCACGTGCTACGGCGAGATTGGCGATGGCGGCAAATTCCTTGCCTACCAGTCCCATCGGAATCTGTTCTTTGGACTGGTTGCCGTTGACATTGACGTTGATCTGCGATGGCGTTTGCCGCAGTATGGTTTCTCGGAACCAGTCAAGGATGCCGCGGCGGGCATTTTGCAAGCCTTGATTCAGGAGTGACGGGTTGTCCCAGGAGGTTTCTTTATAGAGCGTTTGAACCAGCGCGCTAATCGGAGACGATACGGGATCGCCCAGCCGGTTCATGTGGACCACGGCTTGATCGAATGTGCCGAAGTCGGTGATGGTGATGCCCTGCATGAATTTTTTCCATTCGGTCACGTACTCGGTCTTGTACATGCGCACCAGTTCTTTTTGAATTTGTTCCGGACTGCCTTCCAGCGAGAGATCGTCACGCGCGGAGGTCTTCAATACCCAGTCGGCGCTTTGCAGTTCTTTTGTGCTGGCATCCTTGATGGCAGCTTCGATGAATTGCTCCCATGCTTCGCGCGTGAAGGTACCGGGAATGGCATGGCTGCCTGCAACGATGTCCTTATTCTGTTCGCCAACGATACCGGCAACCGTAATAGCTGGGAAGCGCGTGGAAGCGCGCATCTTGATTTCGCTATAAACACGTTCGCGTGCCGGTGTGCCTTTGACGACCACACGCAGCGTTTCACGTGTTTGATCGACGAGCGCTAACTTGTTTTCGATTAAAGGAAAATCCGGTTCTTTTGCTTGCGCCAAATAATAAGAAATCAGCTTTTCCGCGCTACGCGCAATCTGCTCGCGTGAAGTATTGCCGCGGTTGGTCTCCAGCCAGCCGCGCCAGAAGCGGGTAATTTGATCGTTCAGGTGGCCGGTATCGATACGGTCGCGATGAGCCAGCATCAAATAGGTCTTTAGCGCGTTGTAAGCATCTTCCGGATTGGTTGGAGAAAGATCCTTGTACGGCGAGGCGCTTGGGCCAGTAGTAGGCTGGTTGGCTGCCGATACAGCTACTGCGGAAACGTTGGTGCCTTGTGGTGGGCGCACCATCGGTTCTAGCTTGCCCGCATTCGTATTGACCTCGGAGAGGAATGTCTCCAGATTGGTCACAACGGGGGTGAGCATGACCTGTTGTAACCCTTTGAAATATTCCGACCGCAATTTATTTTCGATGCGTTCGCCTTGATAGAGGCCCAATCCGAGCGACAAGGGTTTGTCGGCGCGGTAGCGTTGCAATTGCTCCAGCCGATCTTGTAGAATCTCCAGCGCTTCGAGACGCGAGGCGAGATCGATTTTTGTCTCTTGTACCTTGATCGCTTTTTCCAGATCGGCCTGGATGTTAGCGACATACTGCCGGTTAGAGATGACCGACCAGCTCCATCCGCCCAGCATGAGCCCAAGCACCAGCACCGCGCCATAGAAAGTGGCATAACGCCATCTGAGTTTGTTGCGGCTGGCATATTGGCGTACTAAATTGCGATCGGCAAATATGACGGATGAAAACAGATTTTTAAGGAAAAATCCGGTATTGGAGCTGATGCTGGCAGTCATCTTGCGTCCGGCCGTCAGACCGTATTGCTGCACGATACGTTGTCCGGTCGCGTGTGTCGCTACGCCTTCCTGGATGGCGCTGGTGAAATAGAACCCGCGGAAAATTGGCTTGAACTGGAAAGGGTTTTCTTCAAAAAGCGTGGCGATGAATGTCCGCAAGTGCTGCTTGACGCCGACGAATTCCAGCGGGAAGGTCAGAATACCTGGGCTCATGGTTTGTCCGCGATTGAGCGACATGCGCGTGGTGCTTAATTCCTTGATGCCATCGGACAGGGTATCGAAATGTTGATCGAAGAGAGCCACTGCATTGGTTTTTCCATCTGCGTCATACGGCAAGGTTGCGCCCCATACCCGGCTGCGTTCATTGGCATCGGAATCTTCGAAAAAATCCACAAAACCGGCAATCAGATCCACCTTGGTAAACATGATGTACACCGGCGCGAATAATTCGAGGCGCTCGGTCAGTTCCTGTACGCGCTGCCGCAATTGCTTGGCGAGATTGATTGTGAAGTCCGGACGATTGCCGGTGAGCTCGGCGATACTGGCGACGATGACGATGCCGTTAATCGGTGCTTTGGGACGATGTTTTTTCAGAAGACTAAGGAAGCCGAACCACTCGCTACGGTCTTCTTCGTGTACCGCATAACGCCCGGCAGTGTCCAGCAGGATGCCTTCTGTGGTGAAGAACCAGTCGCAATTACGCGTTCCCCCGACGCCTTGAATGGCCTGGCCGCCTTTATCCGAAAAGGGAAAATTGAGCCCGGAATTGACGATGGCGGTACTCTTGCCGGCTGCCGGATTGCCGATGACGATATACCAGGGCATTTCGTACAGTGCCGAATTACCTGTCGTTTGCCCAAGCTTCGAGGTTTTGATGGTTTGAACGGCTTCCAGCAACCTTTTACGCAGGATATCGACATCCTGTTTTTTGTCGGCCGATGCTGCCTTGACGGCTTCTTCCGCCTGATTCTGGAACATCTGCGCCATGGCGCCGGATGCACGCTGCGCACGCTTCCACTTAACAAACCAGTATCCAAGCCAGATCGCAAAAACAACTGACATGGCAATGACAGTCCATAGCAGGGAGATGTTAAACGTCGAGCCTATGAGGTAGATGGCAACAAGCGCAGCGAATAGGCCGATTGCTGAGACGATACGCGTGTCTTTTAAAAAATCGAAAATCCGGTTCATTTAATGTAATCCATTAAGCAACGTACAAATTTTTGTTGATTCATTTTATGAGAGTGTGAGATCTATGTTCTGCATTAACTGCCCGATGGTGGTATGCCGCTTGGCGGAATTAATACGGCCGCAGCACGGTCAGTCGCATGACTGACGTTAAAGAGCAGGACAGCGTGATCTTCATTTTTTGCTTGCATTATCCCAGCAACCAGGATGCCGGCTACCGAAGCCGCGCCTAGATGACCGCATGCTTCATTGGCAGCGAGCCGATTTTGTATTGCATCTAGCTGGGGTGTTTGTGCCATCATCGTCCCCATGCATTCTAGAGTACGGTTGGTGCGATGGTCGGTATCGCATGCGACCGTGCCGATTTGCGCACCGGATATGCCTGCAACTGTCAGTGCGTCACTGACCGTATGGGTTAAACATGCATGGGAGGGTTTGCCTTGGGCATCCGCAGAGGTGTCTCGGCTGGCCCGGGATACTCGTGTTAAATGGCAGACTGGTTCGGCTGCGGCAACCTGCAGGGATTTATCGCTGGCGCATAAAATACCGAATGCCGCTTCGCCCATCATCAGGCCGCTGGGGCAATGCTCGCTAAATAGTCTTCCAGTGGTCTGCCAGTCTTCTACTACCGTTGTGCAAAGCGTGGAGTCGCAAGCCAGAAGTAGTAATGCCTGTGCTCCGCCCTCGCGGTAAGCACCGACGCTGAATTGATCTGCCAGCGCTAGTACGGTTGCATCATCATTCGCCCGCACGACGTCTATGTGCAAATGTTCCTTCGATATATGGAAATCAGCCATCCGCTCTAAAAGATAAGTCAGAGCAAGTTGTTGTTCATATGGTTGAAAGTGAGCGGGTATCAATAATTTGACGTAGAGACTGAGCTGTTTCGCAGAGCCGGAATGCGAGGGCGCTGCACCGCGTAGCGTATCGAATGCCTGTGTTGTGTGTTGATCACTGCTAGTCGTATCGAACGGTAACGGCCAATCGGTTTGTACTTGATCGAGTATCTGTCCAAGTAATGCCAGTGCGCGCAAGAAGGCGTCACGCCAGTCTTCGGGATCGGGAATATTACTAAATTTGGCTTTGGCAATAATTGCCATCAAGTTTTCATGTACGGAGGCAGTATCAAGGTCTGTGACCCTTCCGCTTAACAGGGGAAACCCTTGATCATTGAGCAGTTGTTCATCCGGGCGAGGGCGTTCGCGTTTTTCAACAAGCTCCTGGAGAAAATCTTCAGCGTTACTAGCTAGACTGGTAACGCCCCAAGCAGCTAATACGGGTAATTTAAGCGTTCGCTCTACACTGTCGAGCGCTATATCTGTTATTGAGGTGTCGCCATTCGCCATCGTGGATTGATTACTGGATGCATTGATATTTTTTCCCCTGATAGCGCGCCGAATCAGTTGAAAGATAGCAAGACCTGCCAACACCGTAAGAGGCAGGATGGCTAAATACAGAAGCGTATCGTCCAAGGTCACGACACGGTGCGTCGTTTGCCACCAGATGATTACGGCTAGCCAAATCGCCGCAACTATAGCGAGCGAAATAAGTCCCCATTTAAAAACGCTGCGGAACTTGCTTGGAGAAGTGGAAGAGGAGTTCATCTATGCGAAGTTGGTGTCGCGCAACTCAAATGCATTTGCGATTTATAAATGGCAGTGCTTGTATCTCTACAATATGCAAGAGCGCTTTTTTATTAGTCGGTTATCGAATCCGTGCTTATTCGCTGCCAGTCTGAGTCTGATTTGCAACTAATGTCGCCCCGCATGCCGTTACATCGCCATGACGTGCCGCCGGACTTCCGTCGATAATAACGGTAGGGTCGCCGCTCGCAATCACGGTGGTGCCGCCATGACCTCTATGCGGGCAAGTTACCTTGTCGCCGACACGGGCAATACGCTTGCCGTTGGTGTCGGTGGTAGGAGCGCCTTCAATTACGGTTCCTCCGTGGCTTGTTGCATCGCCGACTACAATGAAGGGTCGAGACATTTCTTTTCCTTAACGTTTTTTGATTGCCCAAATGATAACTTCATTTATATAAGTCATCACAGTTTTTCTTGATGCCTTGCAAGTACTTTTGCTTTTCTTAATTCTACATGGCCGAAATCCATCATTTTCCAGCGTCCTCCCCATACTAATCCTACGGACTCCGCGTATTCGCCGTATAACCGATAGCCTTCCATTGCCCATGGGTCTTTTTCCGAAATGACGATCTTGCCATTCCGGAAGAAGGCGCTGTCTGCCGCAAGCCCATACTGATGATAGCTTTGATACGCACCAGCATTTGTGACATGGGACCCAAGAGTGGCCAGGAATGCTTGCCGTTCCGGACTGCGATAGCCTTCAATCAGCGCCATTTGATAGCCGCGTTGGGCCATTAACTGGAACACGGTTAAGAGACGCTGGCGAAAATCGGCATCCAATACCATCCATTCCCGGCTGGCGCCGGAGAGTGCTTGCCGTATCGCCTCTACTTCTTTGGTAACGAATACTTCTGGCGGCAACGGCGGCGGCGGGACCAATTGTTCTCCGCGCAACAATGCGACAATTACTGGGTCGGTGGTTTGGGGCAAGTCATCGTAACCTTCCAGCGCATAGTGAGGTTTGAGAGCTAAGGTCAGGATTACTGACATCGCAAGAATTATTATCGTGGCGAATACGGTTCGTTTATGCTGTAAAGCCGCAGCTAAAATAGCGTTTATTACGTTTTGGATACGCGATTGAGCCTGCGATGTTCCTGTAAAAAGACCGCCCAGCGTTTTTTGAAGACGAGTACCGATACGCCCTGCTAGGGAATGTATGCGGTGCTGCCATTGCTGTCTATGTTGAGCATGCAAAACAAACCACCCACCGATAGCGATTGCTGCGCAATAGACGCCCAAGAGTGATAAAAACAGATAGGTTTCACTCACGGTATATATTCAGTGCGTTAATAAGACGTTAAAATAATAAAAAAACAATGCGAATAGGGTAGCCATCGTACATTAACGTTGTATGCAGGGCAATTAGATCCCCCTGTCCGTACCCTAAATTGGAACTCCATGAATAAAACAGCCCTAGGTGCGAACGCTAGTCAAAGAGCCGCCGGTCGTCCATCGCTTTATATCAGCGATACGCTAACGAGTGTTCCAGAGGAAAGAATTAGTATTCTTGATGGTTTTGAGCCGGGCCGTTCGGCATCGCAAAAGCGATGGGTAACGCTAGGTATGGCGGTAGTAGTGCTGCTGGTGGGCACTTTGTATTGGCTTATCTCTAACTATAAGCCGCAGAATTTGTCCTCTCCCATAGCAACGGGGCTCGCTATTGCCGCAAAGAGTAGTGCACAATCTCACGTTATCTTGGACCCCAAGCCACCAGCTATTGCAGTTGCGTCAGCTCCCTCTATTGAAGAACCAAGCGTTGCGACTATTATGACTGTCAAGGATGAACCGCAGCCCTCTATAGAACAAAAGAAAGACAACCCTACCAACGAACAAACGAACAAGGCTACCGGCGTCAACAGCAGGCCTAATTCAACGCAGCAGGTTGTTGCTCAAGTAGCTGCTAAGGATACGGAACCATCTCACCCTTTCGCACAACTTGATAGCGAACCTGTCGCGAAATACCATAGTAAGGTAGCGAAGACGGATGTTGTTGCCAGTACAGTTCATCATAAAAAATTAACTGAGCAAAAGAAAGACGCTGAGGATTTAGCGCGGAAGACAAAACCGAATGCAGCAAAAGCTGAAACTAAACTAGCTGCCGAATCGGGACGAACACCGGCAGTTGCCAGTTCAGCCAAGAGCAATACCAAGGATGGCGATGTTGATCTGATTGCCGCACTTTTGTCGCAGGTGTCACGCCCTAATACAACTGATAAAAATGTACCGCGCAAATCTACCGAGACACCATCTGCCAAGGTGCGTTCTGCGGTTGGAGAGAGTTCTTCCGCCAAACGAGAAAAATATGGCGAGTCTAATCGAGATATCGTCGTAGCACGCACATCAAACGAGTCGACAGAGGCATTGGTCAAACGTTGTCGCGCCCTGGGATTTTTTGAAGGGGAGCTATGCCGTATGCGCATTTGCTCCGGCCGTTGGGGAACAGATCCTGCCTGTCCAGGCAATTCACGAGTTTCAGATAACGATCGTTAACCGCCCGGGTGCGATCCTTTTGCAGGGTGACGACCTGCAAAAATTGAAGCGGAGGTACGTCCGCTTCAATTTTTTAGGCATCGTGACTTCTTAGCGTTGCTTTACTCCCGCATGTTGCGAATTGCCGTTCTGAGTGATCGATGCTACCAATCCATTGCCGGCCTGATCGATTGCAGCGGTATTGCGTGTACTTAAGTCTGTGCCGGTGCCAACCTGCTCAATAGTGGCTTTATTATGGTGGCCGCTTTGCATAATATCTGCGTCATTCCAACTGCCTTTCTGGTTAGTCGAGGCAGTGTTGAAATTTCCGGTTTGCTGGATGATTGCGTTGTTGGCGCTACCCAACTGGGTCAGGTTGGCTGTAAGGTTGAGCCCATTTATTTGTTTGATGGTGCCGCTATTTTGAGCGCCGCCTTGCGAAACATTGGCCGTGCCGCCATCTATATTCAATTGTGTTACAGAGCTTTTACCAAAACCAAATTCCTGGTTTATATCGGCGTGCACCCTGGCGCTGTTTCTTTGATCGATCGTGCCGCTATTGGCATCGCCGGATTGCGTGATATAGGCAGAGCCGGTAGTGATATGTTTCTGTGTCACCTCACCTGTGTGGTGCGCGCCGCCTTGGGACACTCCAGCTTTCACATCGCTGCTGTTTTCCTGCACGATTGTGCTAAAAAGAGAGCGGCCATTTTGATCAATGGAAGCAGAACCATTGATGACATTCTCCTGCTTCACCGACGCGGTTGCGTCTCCTTGTTGGGAAATGGAAGCCAGTACATTGGTGTTTCCTTTTTGCAGAATGCCCGGTACGTGAGTGCTGGCGTTGCCCGCCCTGGTATCGCCAGTCTGGGTGATGGTTGCTGTCGCATTAGTGTTATTGGATTGTTCTACATATGCATTGTTGCTGAATGATTCCAATTGCTCAATGGTCGCTGTATTTACGGCGTAGACAGGAAGGGTGGCGTAAGCTAAAGCGATTCCCAAAACAATTGCGGTGTAATTTAATTTCATGGCATTTCTCCTTATTGATGGTAGGGATGGATTTCATAATCCAGCATATCTTTGGTACTGGATGCGTTTCACAATGCACTGCGAATTCAATCGCTGGTCGCGACGTTTTTCAGAAGTTCATCGTTTTGTTTCAAATAGGTTTGAATAATTGGCGTGTCCCAATCCTTTTCGTTTTTGAGCGCCCACACGTGATCCCTCAAACCCAGCACAGTTAAATGCACGACCCCCGACTCGATAGCTTCCTTGACGCATAGTTGAGCAGGTTCATTGCGCGTCATACCGCCCTCCAGTTCAAGCAAATCCTTGAACGTTACGAATTTGAAGACGCTGGGATGAATTTCGTAGGAATAGACGGCTTTAGTCGTTGAAACACTGTTTAATACTTGGCCGTCGCGAATATCAATGCTGCGCAGGTTGATCGTGACCTGATCCACACGGTATTGGTGCGATAGACCGATACCAAGATAGCGAGCAGCGGCACCACCTGTTCGCACATTGCTTTCGTACGCAATGATGCCGCCTTCGATCAGGATCGTAGCGGGCAGCAGTTGAGGAAGATTGACGACGGTATTTTTCTTGTCCTGAGGGTTTTCAAGTGCGCGAACGATTTTGCGTTCGGTGAGAAGATTTTGCAGATTTTCACGTTCAACCGGTATGTACCATCCGGATGTCCTGAGTGCCTGCACTAACATCGATGCCGCGCCCTGTGTTACCGAGGTAGAGAACGAACTATCGGGTGCGGGTTTGTATTGCCCGGTCAGGTCGCGAAAACCATAGACAGCAACCACGATCTTGCCTTTGGGTGGAGGGAGATTCGTCAAATCGCGTGTGATTTTCGTAGCGGGTGTCAGCTGCGTGTTTAACGCTACATTAGATGGTGGATGGGACACTGCACAACCTGCCAATAACGTAACCGCCAAAGGCGGAGCGCAAAATAGTTTGCGTCGAACGAGGATGAGCTGTGAAGTTAAATATCTGATTGCATCAACGAGGTTGGGAGCGCATGGAAAAAACATGGCGAACATCATTGATTGCTCACCTTGAACGAGGTGGAGCTTCCTGTAACTTTATCCGTGGTCGTAATCTGTAGCAATCCGCCTCCTAGATCGATGATGGTGATAGTGAAGTTTCCAGTCTGCACCGTACCTGGCACAATCTTGCCGCCTGCGATGATGCCCGACGTTGCGGCCGATGCGAGTTGGCTGAGAATCGAGCGCTCCAGGTTATCGTTGAATTGCTGCAGTGGTGTTTCCTTTAATGAGAGAGAGGATTCTTTTACCTTAGGGTCTTCGTGCTTGTTTGTCGCCTGTGCTGAGTTGAGCAGAACCGGTCCATTGAAAGGGTTGCCGCCAAATACTGGATTGACGGGGGTATAGATCAGTTCTGTCGAATGCGCGTTTAGTGCGGCAAGGCATAAAAGCAGTGATAGCGTGCCTTTTTCGAATAATCGAAGTTTCTCCTTGCTACTGCTCATGGATCTCTCTCAGTGCGAATGTGAATAAGAATAGTTGATGGTTATATTTCGTCTGGCCCAAGGTCTTGCTCTCGAAAGAGCAGCCGCTGGACTTCAGCATCGATCACCCTTTGATAAGACATATCGGCTGCTTCTTGACTGAACGATGGAATGTTGGCGCGACTGGCTGGTAGATAAGTTTGGAACACTCGTTGCTGCGCGTATTCGACCCAAATCAGATTGCCGTGACGTGCTGAAGGCAACTCATGGATGGAAATGACGTAACGCTCGCTCATTTCTTTCTCGTGCCATACTGTAGAAAATTGTTGGAAGAAGTCGTGTCCAATTACCGTGATAGTCTGATCTACTATACTGCCGCCGTACAGTTCTTCTGGAACCTTAGCGCTGCGGTGTTCAATGCTGTTATTTTGATTCGACACAGCGAAGGTTAGTGACGTACTCATGGTTAGAGCAACAGTTGCGATCAAACTATTGCACAGTCTCATTTTGCGTAAGTCCTAAATTTCTTAAACATTAAAAATTGTTACGGCCTGCAGAGTGGTGCAGGGGGGGGCGGTCAGTATGCTGCCTTCCTACGCAACGGCTGTATTAGCAGCGCAAATGTTCCCTGTAAGAGCAATACTTGAAAGTCATTTTTATAAATTATCAAGGTGTCTTTCACCTATTGATTTAATAATTCACAAACTAGTGTCAAAATAATGACCAAAAGAAGGCAAAATCTGTCTCAGCATGTAGAAAAAGTGGGTGTCATTGATGTGATGTTGTGACGAGCCGCGCATAGCGCGTGAGAAGGTGGGGTTTTAGGCTTGGAGGGAAGTCGTCATCCAGCATAGAGATGGATGACTATTTTGAAGAGCAGAGAATTCGGTCAGATCAGAATCCCGTTTTGAAACGGCTATAGATCCGTGTCATTAACCGGCGTATATCGTTATTTACAGGTTCCGCTGCAAACATCTTTTTCTTGTCAGCGCTCGGCAGAAAGACTGACTTGTTCTCGGCGACTTCCTTCTTGGCGAATTTAATGCTGGCTATATTGGGATTTGCATAGAACACCTTGTTGGTCAGGCTCGCAGCGACTTCAGGACGCATGATGTAATTCATCCATATATGCGCATTCTCAGGATGCGCGGCATCGGATGGAATCGCCATGGTATCGAAGAATAAATCTGAACCATTCTTTGGAACTAGCGCCTCGATCCTGTTGCCATTCTTCGCAACAATCGCACGTTGACGGGCGATGTTTAGATCCCCAGACCAGCCAAGTGACATGCAGAGTGAACCATTGGCTAAATCGTTGATATATCCCGATGAGCTGAACAGCGTGATGTAGGGGCGAATTCTGTTTAGCAGGGTGCCTGCTTCTTGATAATCGCTGGCATTTTTAGAGTAGGGTTTTTTTCCCAAATAATGCAGGGCTAGAGGCATAAGTTCTGATGGCGAATCAATGAAAGAAACGCCGCAGGGTTTCAGCTTCGACAGGTATTTTGTATCAAACACCAGATCAAACACATTGTCGGGCATCGGTAAATCGCCAAGCGCGGCTTTGACTTTATCGACATTGATGCCGACGGTCGTATACCCCCATAGCCAGATGATCAAGTGGTCATTGTTTGGATCGAGTTTGGTCAGTTGAGACTGAAGATCCGGATCCATATGGACTAGATTTGGCAACTTGCTTTTATCCAGCTGGCGTAATAAACCGCCGTCGATTTGCATCTTGGCCCAGTTTGCGGACGGCACGACAATGTCGTAACCTGTTCGGCCGGCGACCAGCTTTGCATGTAGGGTTTCATTGGTGTCAAAATTATCGTAGCGAACTTTGATACCGGTTTCCTTTTCAAAATTCTTGATGGTATCGTCGCCAATATAGTCCGACCAGTTATAGATGTTGAGGACTTTTTCTTCTTCAGCCGCGGCTGGCGCGGCAACTGCTGTGGCCATCAATGCCGCGATACCGATCATCTTGGTGAAATTACACCCAATTCGTCTCTTCAACTGCAGTTGCCATGTTATTTTTTTCATGCCGGTTTTCTTTCTTAAATCAAAATGAAAATACTGTCACTTGAGCTTTTTGTCTTATCTTGGTTACACGTGGGAAGTTTTATAGGGGACGTTAAACAATTTTATAACAGCCAAGTGGTGTCAGATCGGCTGGAAACGCATCGAAGTAAAAGCAATGCAATTGAAGGGGCGTTACGGAAAAAGTGATGTTATCGGAGGTGGAATTTTTAGGGATTGACACACCATCCGGTCTATGCCGGATGGTGTGGCGTTGGGTCAGAATCCAGTCTTGAACTTGGTGAAAATCCGTGTCATTACCCTGCGTGTGTCATTAGCCAGAGCTTCTGAAGCAAACATCCTTTTTTTGTCGGCATCCGAAAGGAAAACAGTCTTGTTCTCGGCAATCTCTTTCTTGACGAACTTCAGGCTGGACGCATTCGGATTGGCATAAAACACCTTATTCGTTAAGCCTGCATCGACTTCAGGACGCATGATGTAATTCATCCATAAATGTGCATTGTTCGGATGTTCGGCATCTGCTGGAATCGCCATGGTATCGAAGAACAGATCCGAACCATTCTTGGGAATCAGCGCCTCGATTTTGTTGCCGTTCTTGGCATTAATCGCACGTTGGCGAGCAATATTAATGTCGCCCGACCAGCCAACCGATACACAAAGCGAGCCGTTTGCCAAATCGTTGATATATCCCGATGAGCTGAACAGCGTCACGTAAGGTCGAATTTTTTGCAGCAGGCGGCCTACCTCCTGATAATCGCCGGCATTTTTAGAGTAAGGGTCTTTCCCTAAATAGTGCAAGGCTAGCGGCATAAGCTCCGATGGAGAATCCAGGAAAGACACGCCACAGGATTTCAGTTTCGAGATGTACTTCGGATCAAATACCAAATCAAAGGCATTCTCCGGCATCGGCAAATCGTCGAGCGCGGCTTTGACTTTATCGACATTAATGCCAATAGTGGTATAGCCCCATAGCCAGATAATTAAATGGTCGTTATTCGGATCGAGTTTGGAGAGAAGAGATTGGAGGGAGGGATCCATGTGGACTAGATTGGGCAGCTTGCTCTTATCCAGCTTGCGTAGTAAACCGCCGTCGATTTGCATTTTGGCCCAATTGGCAGAAGGTACGACAATATCGTAACCAGTCTTACCGGCGACTAGTTTGGCATGCAAGATCTCATTGCTGTCGAAAAAATCGTACCGAACTTTAATGCCGGTTTCTTTTTCGAAATTCTTAATGGTGTCTTCGCCGATGTAGTCGGACCAGTTATAGATATTGAGGACTTTATCTTCTTCAGCCATCGCTGGTGTTGTGGTCATGGCCGTAACACCTAGTAGCCCCATGCCGATCACCTTGGCTAAATTACGCCCAATGCGTTTCTTCAACTGCAGTTGCCATGTCATCGTCTTCATACCGGTTCTCCCTTTTGAATCAAAATGAAAGTACTATCAGTTGCGTCACTATTGCATTTGCCCGTTCAGTTTCTACCACACGAGCCAGCCAGTCAATACCTTGCGATATGCGCTTAATCGGATAAGACATCTAGAATTCTTCCCAATCATCGTTACTGCCACCAGCGATAACAGGGATTTTGGGGCGCGTACCAACTGGCCGTGGCGTGGCTGGCATTGCCCCGACCTTCTTAATCGGTGGCGCCTCTATTTTGTCATGCAAGAGATGCGCTTGTGGCTGGAAAGACGGTGTGTGCGTACCTTCGCCTAACTTGAACACAGAAACGGCCTGCGCGAGCTTTGCCGCTTGGTCTTGCATGCTCTCGGCGGCCGCCGCGGCTTGTTCTACCAGTGCGGCATTTTGCTGCGTCATTTCATCCATCTGTGCAATCGCTTGATTGACTTCTTCAATCCCGGTGCTCTGCTCCTGACTTGCCGCCGTAATCTCGCTCATGATGTCGGCCACATGTTGAACCGACGTGACAATTTCGTTCATGGTCATGCCGGCTTCATCGACCAGTTTGCTGCCGGCGTCGACCTTCTCGACCGAGTCGCCAATCAATGCTTTAATTTCTTTGGCTGCTCCCGCCGAGCGTTGCGCCAGGTTGCGTACTTCGGCTGCGACCACCGCGAAACCGCGTCCTTGTTCCCCGGCGCGTGCTGCTTCCACGGCAGCGTTCAATGCGAGGATATTGGTCTGAAACGCAATGCCGTCGATGACGCCGATAATATCGACGATCTTGCGCGAGCTTTCTTTAATCGATCCCATGGTGTCCACCACGTGCCCTACGACTTGACCGCCCTTGACCGCAAAGTCGGAAGCGGAAACGACCAGTTGATTGGCCTGACGCGCATTCTCGGCATTTTGTCTCACTGTATCCGTTAGTTCCCCCATCGAAGAAGCGGTTTCTTCCAATGAGCTTGCTTGCGATTCGGTGCGGAAGGAAAGGTCTGCATTGCCTGAGGCAATCTGGCGCGAAGCGACCGCAATGGTTTCGGTGCCAAGGCGAACTTGACTTACTGTCTTGAATAGACTTTCGTTCATGTCCTGGAGAGCTTGAAGAAGCTCACTTATTTCATCTTTACCGCTGACCTTAACTTGGGATCCAAGGTCGCCGGAAGCTACTTTTTTTGCAATCGATAAAGCACCTTGCAATGGAACAGTGATACTGCGGGTGATAAGCCATGCGCAAACACCGCCAATGGCAAGTGCGATAGCACCAGCCATAAAGAGAAGTATGATGAGCCGTTTTCCAGACTCCACTGTACTTTTAAGAAGTTTACGGGACGCGGCTTGCTGTATATCGACAAGCTTATTGATTTCAATTAATTCTTGCTGGTTGATGGGGTTGATAACAGTGGAGAGAATTTTTGCTGCGCCATCGTTGTTGAATGCAAATGCTAGGTTCATTGCTTCCACAAAAGGCGCATCGATTTTTTTATCCAGTTGCGCAATGTTGGCGAGGATGGTTTTTTCTGTGTTAGTCAGTCCAATTGACTGTAGTTTTGCGTTTGCCTCCATAAATCGTTTATGTTCGGCTCTGACCTTGTCTCCCCCTATTTGCATTGCACGGATATCTGACTGAAGACCAATGTTGCGCATCTCTATCCCGCCTTCGAGTAACGCACTTTTCATTGTAGTAGCCAATACTTCCTTAGTACTGGTGGTCTCTAGTCCTTCGATTAACTTTTCCCTATCTTGCGTGCTAATAAAACTACTTATGGTAAGTACTGTAATGAGGATGGTTAATATAATGCCGAAACCAATTCCTAGCCGCGCGCCCATGCGAAGATCATGCAAACTCATAATAGCTCTCCATATTGAGTTTTCGAGAGCATTAAGCAAAGAGCGATAAAAAGGCGGGTGAATGGGCCGCTAACATCAAAATGAGTAAAAAAGCTTAGCGTAGGATTCATCATTGTTTTTGTTGTTGTGGATAATGCAACATTTCATTCAACTTGATCACTACAGTTTTCTTGCGTGTAGGCTTGTGATGCGTTTTCTCGATTAGCTTCTTGACCCAACTAAATGGACGGGCCTCGCTTATGAAAATAGAGTAAAACCACCAGCCATTTCTGGTACGTAGAATGTCTATGCATGCTATGACTGCACTAGCAGCGTCATTCGTTGCACTTCCACCGTCGTTTCTTAAGATGTTGACCATTTTGATTCTGGCCTCACTTTGTATTTTGGGCTGTGTGTTCCGTTATCATCGTCCTATAGTTGTAAAAACTGTAGGGCTCGTGTTGTTTTTTTTAGTTAAGGTTTTCAGACCTTCTTTTATTCATTATTGATTGGCTGACAAGAGCAATCAGTGCGACTGCGCCAATTAGGAAAATGATATACATCCAATTTTTTTCAGCAACTGCAGTTTGGTAAAGAATTTCTATGGCTGCAGTTTGTTGGAGATCGACTAATTTGTTAATCTCAACTAATTCTTGTTGATGAAGCGGGGCAATGACGGTGGCGAGAATTTTTGCCGCACCTTCGTTGTTGAATGCGAAAGCTTGACTCATCGCTTCTGCAAAAGGTGCTTCGATTTCTTTATCTAAGTGCGCCAGGTCGGCAAGGATATTTTTTTCTGCATCCGTGAGTCCAAGTCCACGCAATTTTTCGCCCGCTTCACCATAGCGTTTATGCAAAACTTTTACTTGGTTACTTCCCTTTTGCATAGCGCCAGCGTCGGATAAAAGACCAACATTGCGCATTTCAATCGCACGCTCAAGCAATGCGCTTTTCATTGCCGCTACCAGTAGCCCTTTATTGTTGACGGTTTCAAGTCCCTCAATGAGTTTTTCTCTATTTTTTGAGCTGAACACATTGCCTGCAACGAGCGCTATAACGAGTATTGCTAAAATCCAGAAGCCAGCTCCCATGCGTGCGCCGATGTGCAAATTACGTAGACTCATAATGAATTTCCTCGTTTAGCTTGATAGTTGTTTTCAATGGATACTAATAAAGCTGCACTACAGGGCAAAATTTGTATTTGTATGGCAGCAACTATAAATCACTATTCATACTGACTCAACCATGACAGGGGCGAATTTATAATGATGCGATAAAGCAACTCATTATACATTGGGGCAATGAATTCTTTATAGCAAATGTCACCCTCTTATGCTCTAGTGACAATCCATGTGGCTAGTCCGCATCAATAAGTTCCCAAACCCAGAAAAAATTCCCACTTTCACACCAAATGCACTATGGTTGAAACTTTAACTCCGCTGGTATTTGCTACGGTAGCTTGCTAAAAACATTCAATTGCTAAGTTCAATTGTTAGGACAATGCAGCCTAAATACACTTGTAAGCTCGGTATAAAAGGTGATCAGCCGTATCCGTATAAATCCGCTTTAGACCCACTTTTGAATAAAGGTGAACTAAGGCCATTCTGGTCGCATTAGCCCATGAAACTTCCAGTGCTCGGATAATTTGTCTGTAGGGTGTTTTGATGCCGATCATAACGCGCTGACTCTATTTTTTCATGGTCTTTAGTGCTGAATCTTATAATGAGTGCGATTCCAATTTTGACGGTGCCACTTGCGTACTCCTATTCTTTCGGACTATTTGCTGCAGCATTTTGACAAGCATTCTGCTGTACCGAGTAATCAGCAGTTATATCGTCTGCTGCGCAAAGCGATTCTAGACCGCGTATTGTCGGCCAATACGAAATTGCCTTCTAGCCGCGATTTGGCCAATGAATTACTCATTTCTCGCAATACGGTCTTGTATGCGTATGAGCAATTGCTGGCAGAGGGATATGTCGAGGGACGCTCGGGTAGTGGAACGTTCGTCACCGATACGGTGCCAGAGGTAGTCGCGTTGCCATCGAAGGCAATAGCCGATACGGTTAGCAGTTCAGCGCCGCCCACGCTATCGCACCGTGGCCATCAATTGGTCGAGCATGCGGGTGCAGCGCTCCAGCAATGGGGGGCATTCGTACCGGGGGTGCCGGATGTGACTCAGTTTCCGCACCATATTTGGAGCCGCTTACAAAATAAGGTATGGCGCAAGCCATCGCCGGATGCATTAACTTATGCGCGGGGCGGCGGTTATCTGCCATTACGCGAAGCTATAGCCGATTATCTAAAAATTGCCCGCTCAGTCGATTGTGTACCGGAACAGGTAGTGATCACTGCCGGCATCCATCAGTCGCTCGACTTATGCATGCGTCTTTTAAGCGATCCTGGTGACTTGGCCTGGGTTGAGGATCCCTGCTATTGGGGGGCTCGTAATTTGTTGCGCACCTCTGGACTTCGTATCCGTCCGATTCGAGTCGATGCGGAAGGCTTATGTCCCGATGCAGAGGATTACACGCAAGTGCCGCGCTTCATTTTTGTCACACCCTCTCATCAATATCCACTTGGTGTGGTAATGGGACTGGCTCGACGACGGATATTGCTGGAGTACGCAAAACGTCACGATTGTTGGATCATTGAGGATGACTACGATAGTGAATTTCGTTACAGCGGACGGCCATTGGCATCGCTTCAATGTATGGATAACGCCAATCGGGTGCTCTATATGGGAACGTTCAGTAAAACCTTGTTCCCCGGATTGCGGCTCGGTTATTTGGTATTGCCGCCCACCCTGGTTAAACCTTTCGTAACCGGCGTAGACGAGTTGCACCGCGCTGGTCATGTGTTGACGCAAGCGACGTTAGCCGAATTCATGACGCAAGGTTTTTTTACTTCCCATATTCGGCGTATGAGAGCGTTGTATGCATCGCGTCTTGCATCGTTGCAGGAATCGATTTTTCGTCGATTCGATGGAACGGCTGTCACAGCAATCGGTAGTGATGCCGGACTGCATCTGGTGTTGAAATTGCCTTCGTATTGCAATGATATGGCGATTGCTCGAGATGCGGCGCAAGCAGGAGTCGCGGTGCGCCCTTTGTCCCTTTATTACCATGACGCGGATCAGGCATTGCCTGGCCTTCTATTAGGATATGCTTGTGTTCAGCAGGCACAAATAGCCTCTGCATTTGATGTGTTGGCTGGAGTAATTGAACGACATTTGTAAGCGGTGTTAATCAATTTTCAGTTAAACGAAATAGAAAACATTTCTGCATCATGTCGCACAGCGCTCGGTTGTATTGGCCAGACACAGCTTATACCACGCCGGTTTATGAAATGGGTTCTGTAAATTAGACTGCGGCCGTTTAATAAAATGAAACGGAGTATCAAGATGTCACACCATGAATTTGCATTTCGTTCCAGCGGTACTTATCTGAATGGCCCGGCTCGACTTACCGCTCCTTCTATGCCATTCGCTCTGGCCGGGGTGGCGTTTGATGGGGCTGTGACTAATCGTCCCGGAGCCCGCTTCGGGCCGCAAGCAATTCGATTGGCATCGCAGATGTTGTGCGATGCGACGCACCCTCATTTCGATATTTCTCCGGTCGGTCATGTATGTGATGCCGGCGATTTGCTGCTACCGAATACCGGGATCGACGCGATGCGTGCGGCGCTGATGCCACAGGCAATCGAGCTGCTTAAAATGCATCATATGATTTGGCTTGGAGGGGACCATTCTATAACCTTGCCGTTGCTGCGGGCATTGAATCAAGTGCATGGTAAGCCGGTCGCGATGGTACATTTTGATGCGCATTGCGATACTTGGAAAGACCATTTCGGCGAACCTTCCGGTCACGGTACTTGGGTGTACGAGGCATTGCAAGAAGGCCTATTGTTGCCACATGCGTCAATCCAGCTTGGCATCCGTTCCTCCGGTGTGCGCAAGGCAAGAGAGTATGTGAATACGGTCGGTGGCCGGATATTCAACGCACGTGAACTGCGTGGCCTGGATAGTCCCCTGCAATTGGCGCCGATATTGACAGAGATTCGTGAGCGTATGGTCAAGGCAGGCAATCCTCCAGTCTATCTGACGCTCGATATCGATTGTCTTGATCCCGCTTTCGCACCTGGTACCGGTACACCTGAGCCGGGTGGAATGAGTTCGGCGCAGGTACTTTCCATCATCGAGGAATTGGTTGATTTGAATTGGTGCGGTATGGATTGCGTTGAGGTTGCACCGCCATACGACCATGCCGAGCTGACAGCAAATGCGGCGTCTGTCTTTGTCTGGACTTATCTATGTGGGCAAATTCAGAAGCGCGAATTGAACTCTTCATTTTTGTAATTAAAAATTTTTATGTCGCTCAAAAAAGAAGCAGAACTTACCAAGAATTCGTACTACGAGGCAAGCGTAACGCGTCCAACTGTATCACCGGCGTTGGCAGAGCGTATCACTGCAGATGTATGCATCGTCGGCGGCGGGTTCTCTGGGCTATCGGCTGCGCTGGAATTGACGGCGCGCGGTTATTCAGTTGCACTGCTTGAAGCACAGAAGATTGGGTGGGGGCAGTCCGGCAGAAATGGTGGTCAGGTGCTTGCCGGTTTTTCCAGTGATGATGCGGTAGAGGCGCAATTTTCATCTGAAGATGCGCGCCGTGCTTGGCATCTCACGGTCGAAGGCATGCAATTGCTGCGGGAGCGAATCACTACGCATGCTATTGATTGTGATTTCGTAGATGGCGTCATGATTTTAGCCGTCAACGCCAAGAAGGGGCGGGCACTGGACAAGTGGGTCAATCACCTGATGCAGGCGTATGACTACCATATGAAACCTATTGCTGACACGGACATAGGTAATTGGATTGCTAGCGAACGATACTACTCAGGAGCATTTGATGCTAACTCGGGGCATTTGCATCCATTGAAATATTGCCTTGGTCTGAGTGCGGCTGCACGTGCGACAGGCGTGCAGATTTTTGAAAACTCACCGGTAATTCATGTTTCGCGCGGTGAAAGGCCGGTTGTTAAAACTTCGAAAGGCGAGGTGGTTTGCAACTTCGTGGTGTTGGCCGGTAATGTCTATCTTAATGAATATGGCAATGCCATTGCACCGGAGGTAAAGGCACGTATCATGCCGGTTGGTACCTACATTATCGCTACTGAACCTATGGATAAAGAGCGTGTTGATGCATTGATTCGTCATAGGTCAGCGGTGTTTGATACCAATTTTGTGCTCGACTATTTCCGTCCTACGGCAGATCACAGACTGCTTTTCGGTGGACGTGCCAGCAACAGCGCTGCAACACCTGCCAACTTGCTCCCTAGCATGCAGAAGCGGATGTTAACCGTGTTCCCTCAATTGAAAGATGTGGCTGTATCGCATGTTTGGGGCGGATTCGTTGACATCACAATGAACCGTGCCCCTGATTTTGGTCGTTTGGGAAATAATATTTATTATTTACAGGGTTTTTCTGGGCATGGGGTAGCAGTCACAGGTATGGCTGGCAAACTGGTAGCCGAGGCTATTGCTGGGCAGGCAGAACGGTTCGACTTATTATCGCGTATTAAGCATCACTCCTTTCCAGGAGGGGCATTAATGCGTAGGCCGGCCCTAATGTTGGGGAGGTTTTATTATCAACTAAGGGAGTTATTCTAAGGATGCCGATTGAATTGTCAGATGTTGTGAATAGCGTCTCGTTATAAGATTTTTAAAATAATTAATTTAAGCTTGGGCTTATGGGGGCGACCATATCCCTCTAATACTAGTGTGCCCGCCTTGGGTAAGGTGCAGGAAAATGCAGAGACAGGCTTGATCAAGCACCCAATCTAGCCTGAAAAAGTCACTAATAAACTACCTACACCTGCGCAATGGCTTGAATATGGGTAAAATGGCACCATCTCCGCAATTGCTGATGATCACGATTTTTTAAGAAGATGTTAAGAGGATGATGATGAAAAAACCGCTAATAGGTCTGTCTCTCTGCCGCTGGCAGCTCAAGGACCGCGACGAAGGCTATTACCATCTGGTAGGTGATAAATATGTACGCACCATTACTGGGAATGGGTGTTTTCCCCTGATGCTCCCCCCTTTCAAAGAAGAGTTGGATGTTGAGTTTGTGCTTGATAACGTGAGTGGGATTATTTTCAGTGGTTCGCTCTCCAATATCGAGCCAAAGCACTATGGTGTAATTGAAGAAGATTCTGATTTTAACGATCCGGATCGTGATGAAACGGTGTTTAAACTTATCCCCGCCGCTATTGAACGCGGAATTCCTATTTTAGGAGTTTGTCGCGGTCTTCAGGAACTTAACGTAGTGTACGGTGGCTCTTTACATCGTAAAGTACATGAAGTGCCTGGCATGCTCGATCACCGTGAAATTCCTGAAGTTGACGATTCCGTGTGCTATGCGCCGGTCCATAATGTCCGATTGACCGAAGGTGGTCTGTTGCATCGTGCATTCGATGGTAGATCTGAAATTAAAGTCAATTCTTTGCATTCTCAAGGAATCAATGTCGTTGGCGATGGACTGATTGTTGAAGCGGTTGCTGAGGATGGTTTAGTCGAAGCAGTACGTGTCAAGGATGCTAAGGGTTTCACACTCGCCATTCAATGGCATCCTGAGTATCACTGGTGGGAATATCCTGATTTCAAACGCGTGCTTGACCTTTTCTTTGGCGCCGCTCGAGAATATCAAACCAAGAAAACTGCGTGATTTATATAAATAAAAAACACCTGAATTTATTTATCATTGCTAGAATTTTTTGAGGAAAAGGGCTGACATCATCACAGGTGCCAGCCCTTTTCGTTGATGATGGAACGATTTAGCATCTAACTCCGGCTTGGATTACATTGGCCAAGAGCTTACCAAAGTAAGTAATTTTTTCCGGGGCGACATACGCATAGCCAACCAAAATACCACGCCGTACTGGTTGCGAAAGATAATAATTGGAGAGAGCCTTGACTGCAATACCGGATTCAGCCGCCAGTCGCGCTAGAGCCTCATCATCGACATAATCAGGTAATTCTATTACCAGATGAAGACCCGATTCTTCACCGGAAATGGTGACATCGTCGCCAAGTTGGGCCGCGAGCGTTTTGCGCAATAATTCACGCCGCGCACCGTAGGTCTGCCGAATTTTGCGGATATGCGTAGTGAAATGGCCCAGTGCGATAAAATCGGCTAGTGCTGCTTGCACCATCAATTGTCCTGGCCGTTGTAAATCGTATAGTGCGATTTTGAACGATTCAATTAGTGGTGATGGTACTACCAGATAGCCGATTTTGATGCCGGGGTAGAGCACCTTGGAAAAGGTACCCATATACACTACACGGCCATGCGAATCCAGGCCTTGCAGTGACGCTAAAGGGCGCCCAGTATAGCGGCATTCGCTATCGTAATCGTCTTCTAATATCCATGCATTTTTGTGCGCCGCAATATCAAGTAACTGGCGCCTACGCGCAAGACTCATTACAACGCCGGTGGGATATTGGTGAGAGGGGGTGACGTAAATTAGGCGCGGTTCAGTTGCAAGATCCGTATGATTAAGCGTCAAGCCTTCCGTATCAAGCGCGATCGGATGTAGGTTTAAGTCGCATGCTTCGAACACGCGTCGTGCACCCCAATAGCATGGGTCTTCCACCCATACTGTATCACCAACGTCTGCCAGCAGTTGCGCGCACAGATCAAGCGATTGCTGCGTTCCTGCGGTAATCATTACCTGTTCAATAGAAAGTTTGACTGAACGCGATACTCGCAGATATTCTGCGATAGCGCGACGTAAAGGAAGGTAGCCACCGGATTGTCCGTAATCCAGTAATTCCGGACGCGCGTCGCGCCAAACGCGATTTTGTAACCGCTGCCAAAGTTTAAATGGGAATGTCGAAAAGTCCGGATCACCTGGTGCGAAAGGCTCAATTTCATAACGTGCCCCTGCGGCAAACGCAGTAAGTCGCGCCCCGCGTTTGGAAAGCGGAGATGTTCCATCGGATGGTTTTGTACTCGTAGTATTGTTATCTAACCTGTTGTTAGACGGTGCCACAGGCAAGGTGGCGGAAACAAAAGTGCCGCTGCCAATTATCGTAGTGACGAAACCTTCTGCTGCTAATTGCTCGAAAGCGGCGATAACCGTGTTGCGTGCGATACCAAGCTCACTGGCCAAATTGCGGGAGGAGGGAAGCTTACTGCCAGCTGTTAACTGCTGCTGTAGTATTGCTGCTCGTGTGGCCTCATATAGTCGCCGCTGCTGCGGCAGGTGTGAATAAAAGTCCGCTTGAGATAATGTAGCGCTAAGTAAATCAATAGCGGAAAAATTAGAAATCACGATAGAGTAAGTGGTTCCTTCAATATGCTTAAAGTGGCACTATATTAAATATCCAATTAAGATTAGACTATTCTTCGATTCTTGGCTAGAGGTAGATAAGCTTATTATTTTACCTTAAAGTGGTGCGATGCAATAAGAAAATTGTGCGCCAAATTGGTTCCTAATTCTTGATTGCACCAATTGTTATTGACGTTAAAAGTTGAAGATAAACCATGCGCCGCCCCATTGTTCTCATCCCGGCCTGCACTAAGGAAATAGGCGCTTATTCATACCATGTTGTGCAAATGAAGTATGTGAGCGCGGTAATGCTCGGTGCTGATTGTATGTCGCTGGCATTGCCTGCTTTAGGCGAAAGTACAGATTGGGATGCCGTACTTGACGCGGCAGATGGCGTGATGTTGACGGGGGCTGCATCTAACGTGCATCCAGACCATTTTGGTCAAGTGGTAAATGACCCATCTCTTCCACTAGATACGGCGCGCGACGCTACGACTTTGCCCTTAATTCGGGCAGCGTTAGAGCGAGGGGTTCCATTGCTAGCAATTTGTCGTGGTGCGCAAGAAATCAATGTTGCGCTCGGTGGTAGTTTGCATCAGGCGGTGCATGATGTACCTGGCATGATGGATCATCGTGACGACGATGCCGATCCATTGGATATTCAATATGCGCCGATTCATCGTATTACACTCACATCCAATGGAAGGCTGGAGCGGATACTAGGTGGCGCGACAGAAATAATGGTTAATTCCCTTCATGGGCAAGGGATTGATCGACTGGCTGATGGATTGGCTGTGGAGGCTCGTGCGGATGATGGTTTAATTGAAGCTTATTCCGTTAATGATGCCCCGGGTTTTGCACTTGCGGTGCAGTGGCATCCCGAATGGTATCTTCACAATGATGCGAATTCGATGAAATTATTTGCTGCGTTTGGCGATGCTTGCCGACAATATCAATTGCAGAAGCAAGGAGGCCAGAGTGAATACATTTGAACAATGGGCGCAGCACGTGCCATAGACTAACCAAACTGCCACCGTAAGAAAAAGCCAAATTATGTGCTGGTATCCGATAGCCGGACTAGCCGAGCAAAGCAGTTCAAGCAAGAGAGCGTTATGTCTTTACGAAAAAATTTTACCTACAATGATATGGACTTGTGGCTCAATGAAAAGCGAGTCACTGAAATCGAATGTCTGGTGCCGGATTTAACTGGTGTTGCTCGTGGAAAAATTTTACCGCGCACTAAATTTACTGAAGAGCGCGGTATGCGTCTTCCGGAAGCAGTACTTGGGATGACGGTTACGGGTAACTATCCTGTTGATGATGAAGCATATAACAGGGCAATTTCCGCCACAGACCGCGACATGATTTTGCGGGCTGATCCCAACACGATTACGCTTGTTCCTTGGGCTGCCGATCCGACGGCACAAGTGATCCACGATTGCTTTTTTTCAGACGGTTCGTTGGTCGATTTTGCGCCGCGTTCTGTATTGCGGCGTGTGTTGAAGCTGTATGAAGACAAGGGTTGGTCGCCGATTGTCGCTCCTGAACTAGAGTTTTATTTGACTGCTAAAAATACCGATCCAGATTTACCTTTGAGGGCGCCTGTGGGACGTAGCGGCCGTGCGGAAACAAGCCGCCAGGTATACAGCATCGATGCAGTTAATGAGTTCGATCCTTTGTTCGAGGATATTTACGATTACTGTGAATTGATGCAATTGGATGTGGATACACTTATCCACGAAATTGGCGCCGGACAGATGGAGATCAATTTCCTACATGGAGAACCCTTAGGCTTAGCGGACAAAGTTTTCTTCTTTAAACGTACTTTGCGTGAAGCCGCTATGAAGCACGATATGTATGCCACCTTCATGGCGAAGCCTATGACAGGAGAGCCTGGTTCTGCAATGCATATCCACCAAAGTGTAGCTGACTCTAAGACAGGTAAGAACATCTTTAGCAACTCGGACGGTACAGCGTCAAAGATGTTTTTTAATTATATGGGGGGATTGCAGCGTTATATGCCTGCAGCGATGGCAATCGTAGCCCCATATGTAAACTCTTATCGTCGGATAGTTCGTCATACTGCTGCGCCGATTAACATTCAGTGGGGGATGGACAATCGTACAGTAGGGTTTAGAGTGCCGGAGTCTGGGCCGGAAGATCGCCGTGTCGAAAATCGTGTGGTCGGTGCTGATGCCAATCCGTATCTTGCATTAGCTGTTACGCTGGCCTGTGGCTATTTGGGGATGACAGAGCAACTTCAGCCCACTCCGATTACAGTCGATAGTGCATATGACCTCGATTACCAATTGCCTCAAAGTCTCTCTGAAGCATTGGATGGTTTGCGTGGAGAGACTAATTTGCGCGGTGTGTTGGGTGACCGCTTTGTAGATGTGTACGCAGCAATCAAGGATTTGGAATACGCCGAATTCATGAAGGTGATTAGCCCATGGGAGCGAGAGCACCTTTTGCTGCACGTGTAATTGTCAAATGATTGAACAATTAAAAAGGAATTGTCATGAATATGCGTGAAAGTATCGATACCCCGCGTCTACAAGCGCTGGATGCAGCTCACTATATGCATCCATTTACTGATTTCAAGTCATTAGCTGCCCAAGGTTCTCGTGTAATGGTCAAAGGCGAGGGCATTTATGTATGGGATTCAGAAGGAAAACGTTTGCTTGATGGTATGTCTGGCTTGTGGTGTGTTAACGTTGGTTATGGTCGTAAGAGTATTTCAGATGCAGTGTATACACAAATGCAGCAACTACCGTTTTACAACAGCTTTTTCCAGACTACAAACGTGCCGGCAGTGGAGTTGGCTGCTACGTTAGCGGAAATCGCGCCTCCACAATTTAATCACGTTTTTTTTGCTGGTTCTGGCTCCGAAGGAAATGACACAATTGTTCGTATGGTGCGCCGCTATTGGGATTTGCAAGGGTGCCCAGACCGGCATGTTATTATCGGCCGCCGCAATGGTTACCACGGCAGCACAATGGCTGGCGCATCCCTTGGTGGAATGTCTTATATGCACGCTCAGGGTGGTCTCCCTATCCCTGGCATCGTTCATATAGGTCAGCCATATTACGAGGAAGGCGGAAGAGATAAAACACCGGAAGAATTTGGTTTGGAAGCGGCGTCATGGTTAGAGCAAAAAATTCTGGAAGTAGGTGCTAATAAGGTCGCTGCTTTTATTGGAGAGCCGATACAAGGTGCTGGTGGCGTTATCATCCCGCCGTCAACCTATTGGCCGGAAATTCAGCGCATTTGTGATAAGTATGAGATTTTGCTGATCTCCGATGAAGTTATTTGTGGGTTCGGGCGCCTTGGACATTGGTTCGGTTCCGAATATTTCGGCGTTAAGCCAGATTTGATGACCTTTGCCAAAGGTGTAACTTCCGGCTACATACCGTTGGGTGGGGTAATGGTAGGTGACCGTGTGGCGGATGTGTTAATTAACAAGGGGGGTGATTTCAATCATGGTTACACTTACTCTGGCCATCCGGTTGCATGCGCTGCGGCACTGGAAAACATCCGTATCCTTCGTGAAGAAAAGCTGCTCGATAAGGTTCGTGAGGATACCGGGCCATATTTGAAACAAAAATTTGAGGCGTTGGCTGAGCATCCGCTGGTTAGCGTGGCAAATACTTGTGGTCTTGCAGCAGGCCTTAATTTAGTGAAGAAAAAAGCAGCTAATGTACATGACTGCATACCGTTTGCACCAGAGTTGGAAGTTGGTATGGTCTGTCGCGGCCATATGTTTAACAACGGTATGATAATGCGAGCAGTGGGCAACCGTATGATCATTGCGCCACCATTAACTATGACACGGCCACAAATTGACGAAATGATTGAGTTGATTGGTTTTTGTCTTGATGCCACTTTGGCGGATTTAAAGCAGCGTAATTGGATATAAAATTTGCGTTCGCAGTGCTTGTTCATAATTAAGATGAGCGCAAGATTGGAACACAAACATGTATAATCTTTTAATTGGATAGTAGAAATGTTTTTTGGTTTTTAAATATAATTAATATAAGTCAAAAGGTCGGTGTATTTCGAGCTTCGGTTCTAAAGATGGCCCACGGAATTCTTGCTAAGACTGGTAAAATTGCAAAGCTTGTTTTTAATAAGTCATCTGTGAAAGCTTATTTATGTATTGAAGGCAGGGATTCAAATGGATAAGACGCAAGAGTGGTGCAACTGAGAGTACTTTCATTTTGATTCAAGAGGAGACTGGCATGAAGAAAATAACGCAGCAACTGCAGTTGAAGAAGCGCATCAGATGTAATTTGACCAAGGTGATCGGTATGGGGCTATTGGGTGTTGCGGCTATGGCTAGCGCACCGGCGATGGCTGAAGAGGAAAAAGTCCTCAATATTTATAACTGGTCGGACTATATCGCCGACGATACCATCAAGAACTTCGAAAAAGAAACTGGCATTAAAGTTCGGTACGATATCTTTGATAACAATGAAATCTTGCATGCCAAACTGGTTGCCGGTAAGACTGGTTACGATATTGTCGTGCCTTCTGCTAACTGGGCTAAAATGCAAATTGACAGCGGGCTGTTGCGCAAGCTGGATAAGAGTAAATTGCCAAACATAGCTAATATGGATGCAGGACTACAAGCGCAGCTTGCTAAACTTGATCCCAATAATGATCATCTGGTGATCTGGCTATGGGGCTATACTACTGTCGGCATCAATGTCGATAAAGTCAAAGCAGCACTGGGCGATTTGCCGATGCCGGACAATGCCTTTGATTTAGTATTTGATCCTAAATACGTTTCGAAATTGAAATCCTGCGGCGTTTCTTTCCTGGATTCCCCTTCCGAACTTTTGCCTGTAGTGCTGCACTACATGGGAAAAAATCCTTACTCAAAAAATGCTAGCGATTATCAGGAAGCAAGCAGCTTGTTACAGAAGATTCGTCCTTACGTGACGCTGTTCAGCTCATCAGGATATATCAATGATATGGCGAATGGTGCGATCTGTACATCGATTGGCTGGTCGGGCGATATTAATATTGCGCGCCAACGTGCGATTGTGGCCAAGAATGGCAACAAGATCGAAGCGCTGATTCCAAAGGGAGGGACAGATTTGTTCTTCGATACCATGGCGATTCCGGCCGATGCCGCGCATCCTGAAAATGCACATGCATGGATGAATTACATCATGCGTCCTGAAGTTGCTGCAAGCCTGACGAATAAGGTGTTTTATGCTAATCCAAATGCTGCCAGCCTGAAATTTGTCAAGAAAGAGATTGCCGAAAATAAGACGGTCTTCCTTTCGGACGCCGATAAGAAGAAGATGTTTGCATCGGAAGCTCTGAATAATGATACACGTAGGGTGATAACACGAGTTTATACCCAGTTCAAGACAGGTCTTTGATCTGTGTCGGGTGCGCCATTTGATATATGTTGGATGGCGTACCCAATCATCTAATTTCCTAACAAGACCTGAAACTTCTGTTTCAGATACATTTACTTTTTGCAATTGATTTCTCATGACGTCTGCTCAGCCCGTCGCAACAACATCATCTACAGCAAACAACTCACGTGCAGGAAAGCCTTTCCTACTGATTCGCAACCTGGTCAAAGAATTCGGCAGCGTTCGTGCAGTCGATGATGTCTCCGTTACCATCAACAAAGGCGAAATCTTCGCCCTCCTCGGCAGCTCCGGCTGCGGCAAATCCACCCTGCTGCGCATGCTCGCCGGGTTCGAATCACCGACCTCCGGCCAGATCCTGCTGGCCGGCCAGGACATCGTCGGCGTTCCCCCCTACCAACGTCCGATCAACATGATGTTCCAGTCCTATGCCTTGTTCCCGCACTTAAGCGTCTGGGACAACGTCGCCTTCGGCCTGCGCCGCGACGGCTTGCCTAAGGATGAAATCGCCGAACGGGTCGACAAAATGCTCAGCCTGGTGCAACTCAAAAACTACGGCAAACGCAAACCCTACCAATTATCCGGCGGTCAGCAACAACGGGTTGCGCTTGCCCGCAGCCTAGCCAAACGCCCGCAACTCTTGTTGCTGGACGAACCGCTAGCCGCCCTCGACAAAAAACTGCGCGAACGCACCCAACTCGAACTGGTCGATATCATCGAACAAGTTGGCGTCACCTGCGTCATGGTGACCCACGATCAGGAAGAAGCCATGAGCATGGCCTCGCGCATTGCCATCATGAGCGAAGGACGCATTCAACAAATCGGCGCCCCCAACGAAATCTACGAAACCCCCAACTGCCGTTTCGTGGCTGACTTCATCGGCAGCGTCAACATGTTTGCCGGCACCGTCATTGAAGACGCCGCCGATCACGTATTTGTCGAATCGCCCGAATGCAAACACTACATCGGTCACGGCATCACCGGCACGGTCGGCATGGCGGTTTCGGTCGCGGTCCGGCCGGAAAAGATCGCGGTCAGCTTCAATGCACCACAACAATCGACCAATTGCGTGCAAGGCGAAGTGATTGAACTGGCGTACCTGGGCAGCTATACCGTGTATCACCTGAAACTGGCCAGCGGCATGATTTTGAAAGCGACGGTTGCCAATACGGTACGGCATGCGGACCATCGACCCAAGTGGGGTGACAAGGTGCACGCCAGCTGGAAGGAAGATGCCATGGTGGTGTTGACTCAATAACGACGGATGCCAACGTGAAAAAATTCCTTACTCAAATCACTGGCTTTGCCGGACGGCGTTTCGTTATCGGCGTGCCATATGTGTGGTTATTAGTCACCTTTTTGGTGCCATTCCTGATTGTGCTGAAACTCAGCGTAGTGGAGATGGAGGCTGGTAGTCCTTTCGGTAGATTGATGTCCTATGTTGATGGCTCAGTGATACTGAAATTTAAGATTACTAACTTCCTCTTCATTGGGCAAGATAACCTATATGTGCTGACTTACCTGAGTTCGCTCAAATATGCCGCGATCACCACGGTATTTTGTCTTCTGATCGGTTATCCGTTTTCTTATTTCATGGCACGCGCCAAACCGTCTGCCAGATCGACCTTGATGATGCTGGTCATGTTGCCGTTCTGGACGTCCTTCCTGCTGCGTATCTATGCGTGGAAAGGCATTTTAGCCACCAACGGCATCTTCAATCAGCTATTGCTGACACTGGGGATCATTCAGACGCCGCTGCATATGATGCATACGCCGTTCTCCCTCGTCATCGGCATGGTCTATACCTACTTGCCCTTCATGATTCTGCCGTTGTACGCCAATCTGGTGAAGATGGATGTGCGCTTTCTGGAAGCAGCGGCCGATCTCGGTGCCAATCCATGGCAGACATTCTGGCGGGTAACCGTACCGTTATCCTTATCCGGCATCATCGCCGGTTCGATGCTGGTGTTTATTCCTTGCGTGGGTGAATACGTCATCCCTGAGCTGCTCGGTGGACCGGAAACGTTGACCATTGGCCATGTACTGTGGGATGAATTTTTTAGTAACAACGATTGGCCAATGGCGGCTTCTGTCACGGTCTTACTCATACTGGTCATTCTGGTGCCAATGGCTATCTATAACAAATATCAGACAGAAGGAGTAGGGAAAGCATGAACGGCTATCGTTGGTTTGGACGAGGTTGGCTATCGTTGGGGTATATGTTTTTGTACCTGCCACTGGTGGTCCTTATTGTGTTTTCGTTTAATAGCTCGCGTCAGGATATGCTTTGGAGCGGCTTTTCACTGCGCTGGTATCGCGAATTGACGCAAGACCATGAGATTCTTGGTGGTTTTGCCTTGTCGTTAAAACTCGCTACGATGAGTGCCTGCTCATCGGTCATACTGGGGACATTCGCTGCCTACGTCCTGGAGCGTTACCGTCGATTTAGTGGAAGAACGCTGTTTAATAGCATGGTCAATGCTTCGTTGGTGCTGCCGGAAATTATTATTGGACTGGCGCTATTGTTGATGCTGGTCTCGGTAGAAAGAGTACTTGGTTTTCCGCAGCGCGGGTTGTTCACAATGTGGATCGGCCATACGCTACTTGGTATGGCTTACGCAACTGTCACAATACAATCCCGTTTGAAAGAGATGAATAAATCACTCGAAGAAGCGGCGATGGACTTGGGTTGTAAACCGCAGCAGGTATTCTTTTTGGTCACATTGCCGAACATTACCCAGGCGCTGGTGTCTGCCTGGCTGTTGACTTTTACCTTGTCGCTCGATGATGTGGTGATGTCAGAGTTTTTAACCGGTCCTGGTTATTCAACCATGCCGATCGTGATTTTTTCACGCGCCCGGCTGGGACTGGACCCGCGTGTTAACGTAGTGGCCGCATTGACGATTCTGGTGGTGAGTATCGGCGTGATTGTATCGAGTCTGTATATTGCGCGTGCCGAACGTTTACGTCAGAAACAGATTTCCGCAGCATTCAAAGTGGAAGCCTTGCAGTGAAGTTCGCTTTACAATCATCATTCACACGAACTAGAGGAGAGAGTATGTATAGCCTGAAAAAAACCGTGGTTGCCATCGCACTGGCGTTCCCAGCAGTGGCATTCGCTCAGCAGGACTTAAAAGCCGAACTTGATGCTCTTAAGGCTAAGGTAAAGCAATTGGAATCGATGGTCGAGCAAGTCGGCGCCAAAGCTGATAAGGCTGGCGGTGGTATGGATGCTGAGACTCGAACTGACTTTAACCGCATGAAGCTCAAGGTAGAAGCGGCGGATGAGGAGTTGGAGTCGAGCGGTTTGAAAGGCTTGAAGATCTCTGGTTATATCGATCCGACATATATTTATAACCAGCGTCAGCGTACTAGTAGTGTCATTTTTATGAGCAACTTCGATGATGCAAATGATAGTGGCTCTAATTTGACAGGAGGAACTTCTGCTTATTCATACGACAATGGGTTTTTTGGTTCGGCGATGATTAAATTTGAGAAGGAACTGGAAGGCGGTACTAAGTGGCTGCTGGAGTTAATGCCGCATAAGAGTATTGGTGCTGGCGGTGGTTTTAATATCGGTTCCATCGTGAATCAGGCATACGTTAGCATTCCTCTGGGCTCACCTAACGACCAGTTTTTGGCTGGGCAGGTTGGTTCTTGGTCTGGTTATGAGTATGGAGCTGCTACTCAGAAAAAGACGATTACTAATAACCTCCTATTCGATTTCATTGATCCAACCTTTATAACAGGGTTTGGTTATACAAATTCGACGGGTAATTGGGCTACCAAATTTATCGTTGGTAATCTCAATGCTGGTCGTATTACTGATCGTCGTGCCCCAGTCCTGCACTGGCGTGGCGATTACTCAATGGGCGAATATGCGGGTGTTGGTTTTGGTGGCATACATGGCAAGAGTTCAGCCAGTACTACAATCAATTCCGTTGAAGTAGATGGTTATCTTACTCGCGCAGATTGGAATTTCCAGGGGCAAATAGAGGTCGGTCAGAATAAACGCGGTGCCTATAACACTGATGATAGCGGAAATGCTAAAGATGCTAAATGGCTTGGTCTATCTGCTTTGGCCTCCTATAAAATTACGCCACGTCTGGAAGGTATTACTCGCTTCGATTACATTAAAAACGATAAAAATGGCGGTGGATTGCCTTCGGTAACCTTCAACGACGATTCGAACGGAGGAGGTTCCTGTGCGGATGCAGCGGCAAATCCAGTTGCATGCGGCGATTATCGGAATGGTTTCGGCCCAGGCATTGACAATGCAACAGGCCAAATTACCGATCCTGACAAGGGTGCCAATCGTTATGCACTTACGCTTGGGCTTGATTACAATTGGACGGCAAATACGCTGCTAAAGTTTGAATTGCGTTACGATCGTGCGACGCAGAACGTATTCTTTGATGTCGGTTCAAATACCTACAAAAAAGACAATACATTGCTAGGTGTAGCAACGGTCATCAGCTTTTAATATGACTTAATAGCCAGTCGTTAAAAAGCTGGCTTCAATCAAAATAGTTGCGGATGCCCATTGGGTGTCCGCAACTATTTCAAGCGATGAGTTTTCTTTATGACCCATATTTATAAATTTAAGACGAATACCGTTGCGCCAGAGGAGATTCATCCAGCACCTCACAAGATTGTCTCAGGTAACCCAGCCCAGACAATATGGAATCATTATGTAGATTCAACAGGACAATTTAACTGCGGAGTCTGGCAAGGTGAACCAGGTACGTGGCGTGTTCAATATGCACCGCATGAAGAAGAGTTTTGCGTCCTTTTGGAAGGCAACGCAATCTTAACAAACGAGGATGGGGTTGCGACGGAGTTGGCTGCCGGTGATGCCTTTGTAGTGCCTGGTGGATTTATTGGCACATGGCAGAATGTCACACGCGTGGTTAAGCATTACGCAATTATGCAAATAGCGGATGCTAACGTAGCTTAGTGCATTACATTAGAAATTCATGAAAAGGCATCTCTAGAAATCGTGTCGTTCTCACGAAAGTGTGGATTGAAATTTTAATTATACATACCTGCTTTTAGAAGAACGACAGTCTTGGATTTTAAAAGCCCCTGGAAGAAAAGTAGCGAAATCGGCGCTATGAGTCGAAGCAAATACTCATAAAGAAATTTTCTTGCTGTATTTTTCGTCTAGCCTAGCGCTCATTTCATCACTTTTCTTGCTCAATGAATCTCTAATTCAGAATATATAAGACAGGAGAACAAAATGACGAGTACTCTTTGGCATGACCGCGCAGCGGCATTGAAAATTGATGGTCGCGCTTTTATCAATGGACAGCGTATCGCTGCAGCATCTGGCCAGACGTTCGACTGTATTTCTCCAGTCGATGGCCGTAAATTAACCGATGTTGCACGTTGCGATACCGCCGACGTCGATGCGGCAGTGACTGCTGCACGCGCTGCTTTTGAGGATCGGCGCTGGGCTGGGCTGGCACCTAGAGCACGCAAGCAGACCTTGATTAAGTTCGCCAATCTGGTGACGCAATATTGTGATGAACTGGCATTGCTTGAGACGCTCGATATGGGCAAGCCGATCAAATGTAGCCGTACCGTGGATGTGCCCGCATCTGCTAATTGCATAAGCTGGTATGGCGAAGCAGTCGATAAAATTTATGACGAGATCGCCCCTACAGCCGATACAACTCTGGCACTGATTACCCGTGAACCAGTGGGTGTTGTTGCTGCGATTGTGCCATGGAATTACCCAATGCTCATGGCATCCTGGAAAATCGCACCTGCGCTCGCGGCTGGTAACAGCGTGGTGCTCAAGCCATCGGAAAAGTCGCCACTTTCTGCGTTGCGTTTGGCAGAAATTGCGCTTGAAGCAGGTATTCCACCAGGTGTATTCAATGTCGTGCCGGGTTATGGTCATGAGGCGGGCAGTGCGCTAGCGTTGCATATGGACGTCGATTGCATTGGTTTTACTGGTTCTACGCGTATTGGCAAGCAAATCATGCAATATGCAGGACAGTCGAATTTAAAGCGTGTTTGGACTGAACTGGGGGGCAAGTCTCCCAACATTGTATGTGCGGACTGCCCTGACTTGGATGCTGCTGTGCGTGCCGCAGTCGGCTCGATTTACTATAACCAAGGTGAGAGCTGTAATGCACCGTCTCGTCTGTTTATCGAAGCATCGATTAAAGACCGGTTTATTGAAAAAGCTCTGGAGTTAGTGCCGAACTATCAACCTGGGGATCCATTGGATGAGGCAACCGGAATGGGTGCCATTGTGGATAATATTCAGTTGAATTCAGTGATGGGCTTTATCGAATCCGGCAAGGCTGAAGGCGCGCAACTGCTGGCGGGCGGTCGGCAGGTACGTACCGAGACCGGCGGTTATTATATCGAACCGACTATGTTTAATAACGTCAACACTAATATGAAAATTGTTCGCGAGGAAATTTTCGGCCCAGTGCTGTCGGTTCTCAGCTTCACCGATGTTAACGAAGCAATCCGCGAAGCGAATGCGACGATCTTTGGTCTACAGGCTGGAGTATGGACATCAGACATTCGTAAGGCGCATCACATGGCGCGAGCGCTACGTGCAGGGACGGTGCATGTCAATCAGTACAATGATGATGACATTACTGTGCCGTTCGGTGGTTACAAACAATCGGGTAATGGACGCGATAAATCTTTGCATGCGTTCGATAAATATACTGAATTGAAAACCACCTGGATTCAGGTAGTCTAGCTTCTCATTTTTAAGAAAAGAGCAGAAATCCATTAGATGGATCTCTGCTCTTTTTGTTTTGATACATCAGTATGTTTAGAAAAGATGGAAGTATTATGATTCCTATTCAATAACGTTATCCAATTTTAGTCTAGTTTTATCAAATAAATTTTTCGTGAGCATATTGTGACAACTGCAGTGGCTAATCGCAAAAATTCTGTTGTTGCTTCTTTATAGTTTGCTAGTAAGTGCTGAATTACTAACATTTATTTCGATATTTTCCCCTCGTCTTTCCACTCTGTTTTGCTTGTCCTCACTTTTTAAATTCCTCGCGGTTTTACTATTCCCGGTATTAATTATTTAATATCTTTGTGTGTAAGTAGGGGTACGCCATCTATAAAAATGGGGTATCTCTTTGGCCTACCCATGTTCATCCAAGATTCAACACCCTCTGTGGTATGCACGTGTAAGTCGGCGATTATGGGAGTTTCGACGTCAAGCTTCCGGCATGGGTTACGGAACAAACCTCATCCATGGAAACATGGACAAGTGGAGCTAAAAGGATACCGCTTCTATAAAACCAAAGTGGCTGGTAGACAATAAGCTAATTGCTTCAGTTGAAATGTAAACTGATTTTAGTTGCATAAATGCACAATGGAAGGCATAGTTTCTGGAGTGAAATTTATGCTGGGGGTATATCTTGTTTATCGTTCTAATAAATAATGCATTTTCGGCCAAGTGGTACCAAGTAAGGGACGTGTGATGAATTGGAAGAGTTCATCGAGAAGAATATGGTTTGGAATTCGCTTCCGATTGACTCTGGCATTTCTCGTTTGTTTTGGCATCATGGCATCGTTAGGGCTGGTGTTGCTGCGCGCCACTCTGATCCCAAGTTTTACGGCAGTTGAACAAGCTATGACCATTGATGATGTGGCTCGGGTGGTCGAAGGCTTCGATACCGAGTTATCGCATCTAGCGCTCATGAACAAGGATTGGGCCAATTGGGATGATATGTATCAATTTGCAGAAAATCCGGATGAAAAACAGAATATTGCTTTTCTAAAGAGTAATTTGAGTACAGCGTCACTGGTAAATGCATCATTATCCTTAGTGGTGATTTTTGACCGTACAGGGCAGCAAATCGGTTATCGTTCGGTTGCTCCTCATACTGGTGAAGAGCGCGATATCGGCTTGTTCTCCCCAGAAAAAAAAGAGTTTCTTACACGGTTTATTCATCCGCCGACCGGAGGTAACTGCGGTTTGATGGAGTCAAAACCCACGTTGCTCATGGTCTGCTGGCGTCCCATTCTGCGAACGAACTCTTCGGGACCAGCAGTAGGCACGTTGGTGATGGGGCGCGATCTTGATAAGGATGTATTGCTTCATATTCGTGAACAGACCAAGTTATCTTTCGACCTTCTTTCTGCTTCATCTGCCGGAAATGGTGGAGAGTGGTGGAAGCTCGCCGCTCCGAAATATCTACAGGAAAATCGAGTCTATGCAATACGCCGGGATAGTTCGATTACGCTTGATTATCAGTTGTTAGACCTAGTGGGTAAGCCGGTTGCAAATGTTCATATGAACTTACCGCGCGAGCTGATGGCACAGGGGCAGTTAGTCTTCTCACGTACTGCGATACAGCTTGGTCTAATTGCTGCTACTACTGGCGTCTTATTGCTCGCCGCTATGCAAGTATGGTTCGTCAGGCCGTTGGCCAGACTCCAACGTGCGGTGGCTAATATTCGTAGCCAGAAGGCATGGCAGTCGCGCGTGACGATATCCGGTCAGGATGAGATCAGTCTACTGAGCGAGGAGATTAATGGGTTATTGGGTGTGATCGGCGCTCAGGTACAGGATCTCGAGGCATTGTCCATGACGGACTCGCTAACCGGTTTGCCTAACCGCCGAGCATTCGATCTGCGGTTGTCTGAGGATCTGCAGCGGGTGAAGCGGACAGGCAATTCGCTATCGTTATTGATGCTCGATATTGATTATTTTAAGCAGTACAACGATCATTACGGCCATCCTGCGGGTGACCGTGCTCTACAGGCATTGGCTCAAGTCATGGCCGACGCAGCACGGCGCGATCTGGATCTGGATGCGCGAATTGGAGGCGAAGAGTTCGCGGTACTGCTGCCCGACACGAACGAGGCAGGCGCCAGGCGGGTAGCGGAAGCACTGCAGGCAGAGTTGGTACGACGTGCTATCCCGCATGCCCAATCCGAAGTTGCCGAATGGATCACGGTTAGCATCGGCATTACCACTGCAACTGCTGGTGATGAATTGCCTTCGCAGTTGATGGAGCGAGCGGACCAAGCCCTTTATGTCGCCAAGAAGAACGGTCGTAATCGTATCGAATCAGTTTGAGCGATACGATTGATCTGAGGGGGAGCTAGTAGTCGTACTGTCTGCGTCGGTGCGCCTACTCAGAATCGCTTCGCTGTATTTTGTTAGGTGCTCTAAGCAATCGGCGCAAAAGTGGAATGGTACAAGCTTGCCACGAAGTTTTGTTTTTCAGCTTCAAAATGTTGAGCAAGCGAATTGTTTTGCGCATCGTGCACCAACAACTTGATGCGCTCCACGGCATGAGGCGATAGGGTTGCCAGTTCGTCGGTCCAGTCCAACGCTACATCCAACGCAGCACCATCCGCGGCAATTTTGTTCACGAGGCCGAGTTCATAAAGTCGTGAGGCTGCGACCAGTTTGCCTTCGATCAGAATGGCATTTACTAGTTGACGTGGCAATGCTTGTGCTAAAAACCATGAACCGCTGTCCGGCGTTAAGCCGAACTTGGCATAAGTCATAGCAAACTGAGCTGATGCAGCTGCCACAATCATGTCGCAAGCCAGCGCTAATGAGAAACCGGCATCTGCTGCCATTCCTTCCACTGCTGCGATCACCGGTTTGGGGCAATCGCGAATGGCATCGATCCAACCATGCAGATTATCGATGCTATCGGCTTGCGCCGATTTATCCTTAGCGCGGTTTTCGAGCAGGCGGTTTAGATCGCTACCGGAACAGAAAAAATTATCGGCGCCGGTCAGAACCACTGCGCGAATAGAATCGTCGCGTTCAGCGGTCGATAAGGTCTCGATCGCCGCTGCATACATGTCGGGATGTAGGGCATTCTGTGTGCCGGGATTGGACAAGGTCAGGATCAGCGTAGCATCACGACGCGAGGCTTTGAGTTCAGCAGACATGTAAGAGGCCGTTATGGTGAAGGAGATTTCGCATTATTTCATAAAGATTATGAGGGCGTGTCGTCAATGAATTTGGGGCTCTCATTTCAGAGATAGCAGGACGCGTGAATACGTTTTTAGTGGTTAAATCACCTCGTTTGCAACATTAGGCTATCGACTTGCTTTACGATAACCCCACTTTATGATGTTATAACAGTTCATTGGTATACCCGTTATCAGGACTTACGCAGTTGGCAGTATTCCCTCTCCCACTGATGCGGGAGAGGGAATACTGCGTAGGTTCTGATACATAAAAATACGTGTGCAGTTTTCCTAAAAGCGTCTAAGTAGGAAAAGAGATAGAGGAACGCTTATGGCAAGGCCGGAAAAAGTCCGTTTAGGTGAAATTCTGGTGCAGCAAAAGCTGCTTTCTGAAGAACAGCTTCAGTTTGCCCTCGGCGAGCAAAAACGGACTGGACGCAAACTGGGACGCGTATTTGTAGAAAACGCTCTTGTCACGGAAGAGCAGATTTCCGGCGCCTTGGCTAAGCAGTTAAATATCCCTTACATCAACCTCAAGTTCTACAACATCAATCCCGATACGGTACGTCTGTTGCCCGAAACGCAAGCGCGCCGTTTCCGTGCCATGGCGCTGGAAGATCGCGGCGCGACACTTTTAATCGGCCTGGCCGATCCTACCGATCTATTTGCTTACGACGAAATTTCCCGCTCGGTGAAAAGAAGCATCGACCTGGCGGTGGTGAATGAAAGTGAGCTGCTTCAAACGATCGATCGCATCTATCGCCGCACGGAAGAAATTAGTGATTTTGCCCGTGAGCTAGAGGAGGATCTGGGCGACAGCTATGTGGATTTCGGTGCATTAGCAGTAACACCCGGCCTCGAAGAAGCGCCGATCGTTAAACTTCTGCAATCGGTGTTTGATGATGCCACCCAAGTGCGGGCTTCCGATATCCATATTGAGCCGCAAGAAGGGCGTTTGCAAATACGTTTCCGTATTGACGGCGTGCTGCATTTACAAACCGAAGTAGATATCAAAATTGCCGCGTCGCTGGCATTGCGTCTCAAGCTCATGTCAGAGCTCGATATCTCTGAAAAGCGTTTGCCTCAAGACGGGCGTTTCGCTATCAAGGTGAGACAGCAGCGGATCGATGTGCGCATTTCCACCATGCCGACCCAGTTCGGCGAATCTGTCGTGATGCGTCTTTTGAATCAGGGAGGCGGAACGCTTAAACTGGATTCGATTGGCATGCCGGCGGATATGATGAAAAAATTCCGTGCCATCGTCCAGCGTCCGAATGGCCTGGTGCTGGTTACAGGTCCGACTGGCAGCGGTAAAACCACGACCTTGTACGGTGCATTAGCCGAATTGAACACGCTGGAAAGAAAGCTGATCACGGTTGAAGACCCGGTTGAATATCGCCTGGCGGGGATTAACCAGGTTCAGGTCAATGAAAAAATCGATTTGACGTTTGCCAGAGTATTGCGTTCAGCATTGCGCCAAGACCCCGATGTTGTGCTGGTCGGTGAGATGCGTGACCAGGAAACTGCCCAAATCGGCATGCGTGCTGCCCTGACAGGCCACTTGGTATTGTCTACCCTGCATACGAACGATGCGATCAGTACACCGATTCGTTTGCTGGATATGGGAGTGCCCAGGTATATGGTCGCTACTTCTCTGCAGGGAGTACTGGCCCAACGCCTGGTACGCATCATCTGCGAGAGTTGTGCCGAGTCGTATGAATTAACAGCGGGTGAGAGTGAGTGGTTGAAAGCCGAGTTAAGGGATACAGTGAACTCTCATCGTTATCTGCATGGGCGCGGCTGCTCACACTGCAATGGTATGGGCTATCGTGGGCGAACCGGAGTATATGAACTGCTTGAGATGACCGAAGCCGTAGCGGATGCAGCCAATCATCATGATCCTGCCCACTTTATGAAAGTGGCCCAAGCGCAAATGGCAGGAGAAACCCTGCGCCGCCATGCAGTGAAACTGGTTGTAGCTGGAAAAACCACCATAGCTGAGGCTATGCGTATCAGTAATCAGTTCGAGGATTGATGGGGAAGCATTATTGCTGGAGTGTAGTGAACTACAAGGTGCCGAGGAAAAATGATCGCTGCTCCTCTCATGCTTTTTGCAAGTCATGTGGTTGTTAATCGTTTCTATTTTTAGGAACTAATGTGCCATTTTTTGCCTACAAAGCCAGGAATGCTCGTGGCGAATTGCTACAAGGCGTACTCGAAAGTCCCGACAGCAGCGCTGTAGCGGATCAGCTTTTCAATACCGGTATAACGCCTATTGAAATAGTGGCGACGAAAAAACCGGCCGTGGATGGCGAAGGTAATTGGTTGGCGCGATTGATGGAAGAGAAAGTGCGCTCCATCGATGTGCAACTTTTCAGCCGACAGCTGTACACGTTGCTGAAAGCAGGCGTTCCTATCATGCGGGGATTGGCCGGTTTGCAGGAGTCCTCTATCAATAAATCGTTTGGACGCGTGCTCAAAGATATCCGCGAGTCGCTTGATTCGGGACGCGAGTTATCCGCAGCGATGCGCCGTCATCCCGATATATTTTCTCCCTTTTATCTCAACATGGTGCGCGTTGGGGAAACGACAGGCCGTCTGGAAGAAATTTTCCTGCGCTTGTTCGATCATCTCGAATTCGAAAGGGACATGCGCGCGCGCGTGCGTTCGGCCTTGCGCTATCCCATGTTTGTCGTCATTGCCATGACGATAGCGGTGTCCGTCATTAACCTGTTTGTTATCCCCGCATTTGCCAAAGTGTATGCAGGATTTAATGCCGAACTGCCCTTGATGACGCGGATTCTTATCAATACCTCTAGTTTTACAGTGCGATTTTGGCCGCTTATTCTCGCGCTCGTTGCCGGTGCTGCAGTAGCGTTTAAGTTATATATCGCTACCCCGGATGGCAGATACCGTTGGGACAAAGCTAAGCTGCGCTTCCCAATTGTAGGCAAGATTATCCTGAAAGCCGCACTGGCACGCTTTGCCCGTAGCTTCTCGCTGGCCGGCAAAAGTGGCGTGCCTATCGTACAAGGTCTTAATGTTGTGGCCCAAACTGTCGATAACGTTTATATTGCCGGCCGCATTGAACAAATGCGCGATGGCGTAGAACGCGGCGAAAGCATATTGCGTACCGCTGTGACGACCGGCGTATTTACCCCAGTGGTCTTGCAGATGGTTGCGGTCGGAGAAGAAACGGGTGAGCTGGACGACCTCATGGATGAGATCGCGGAAATGTATGAGCGCGAGGTCGACTACGAATTAAAAACTCTCTCATCGCAAATCGAGCCGATTTTGATTGTTGGGTTGGCAATACTTGTACTGATTTTGGCACTAGGCGTTTTCTTGCCGATCTGGGACTTGGGCAAAGTGGCGCTTCACAAATGAAAGAGGCGCCAGGCGGCAAAATTATTGGCTGCTATCGAAGAAGCGGATGGTCCGTCAGGCAGAGTGGAATTACTCGATTCGAGCTGGTAGTAAGGGTCGTTTTGGCAAGTATTTTGGCAACAATATTGCTCGAACGGCTGTTGCGCTATCAAGAATATGCCGAAAGAACCGCTATGGAAATTACAGTGATGAATATGCGTAGCGGGTTGCGACTACGTGTAGCGGAGTTGATGATGCAGGACAGAATGGGAGAGGCGGGTAATTTGCTGAATCAAAATCCCATCGAATGGCTGGCTATGCCTCCGCCTAACTATAGGGGGCCACTGCCCAACTCGAAGCGCATTTCATCTGGCAATTGGTATTTTGATACTGAACGACGGGAGATTGTTTATTTTCCTTACCACGACAGGTTGTTTGAACCGGGGCCGGATGGAGAGCATGCGGTTCGTCTCCACGTAACTGCTGTAAGGCGTTCGCAGAAAAAAGCGGATGGTGTTGTGGCTAGAGTAGAGGGAATAACCTTGACTTTAGTGAACCAGTACAAATGGCGCTAGTTATATGGTTTTTGCACCACATAATGCACTAAAGAAACATAACGTACTGTAGAATTTTATTGCTTACTGTCTAGGAGTACCCTGTAACCCTTGTATTCGTTTCGTTTGATATAGCATCTTTTTCCTCATAGGAAGGATCAAAAATGAGCAACAGACAAAGTGGTTTTACGCTAATTGAGTTGGTCATTGTGATCTCGATTATTGGGATTCTGGCAGCGGCAGCATTGCCGCGTTATATCAACATGCAGACGCAGGCGCGCATAGCCAAAGCCCAGGCTATTTTCGGTTCTATCAAATCAGCTACCAATCTTGCACGTGCCAATTGCATGGTGGATTTGGCTGGTCTTATTACGCCGTCCACCTGCACGGCAACTGCCGGGACTACCAGCATGGACGGTCTGGCAATCAATATGGTCAATCAGTTTCCAGCAGCTACGGCAGCAGGGATCGTGGCCGCTGCACAACTGGATACCGTTTCTGATTCAGTCACCATTACGGCGGGTAACCCAATATTGATCGATATGGATGGCGGAACCGCACCGAACTGCCGAATTTCATATACGGCCGCAACTGCAGGTCCAGTTGCTCCGGTAATTACGCTTGTGACCACGGGTTGTTGAAGATCGTAATGTGATGTAAGCACATTGGGTGTTATACACGTACGGAAGTATTCTTTGTGAGGGAGTGAATCATGCGTAATCGGCAAACAGGTTTTACCTTGATCGAATTGGTGGTTGTGATCGTGATTTTGGGTATTTTGGCGGCAACCGCATTACCGCGCTTTATTAATTTAACGACCGATGCACGTACGGCAGCAGTGAACGGCGCTGCCGGTGGGTTGCGTGCTGCGGTTGCGGTAACGCAGGCGCGATATTACGCAACCGGTACCAATACATCGCCGGTGACGATGGCTGATGCGACCACTGTTGCGGTAGGTACTGCAGGTGCAGCAGCGGGCGTGCCTACTGCCGCATTGGCGGGGATCGGGGGAGCCATGCACTGCGAATCTGCAACGGCATGCCAAGGTTTGACGATCGACTTAACGGCTACTCCCACCACGTGGCGGCCGAATGGCGGCGCTGCTACCTGTCAAGCTACCTATGACGCTACGAATGGTAATGTCGCGATAGTTACTAGCGGATGTTAACGCTAGGATAGCTAGTGACCAAGTTAGTCACTACACTCAATAGGTCAGCGGCCTTTCGGCTGTCTGGCCTATTTTTTTGACTGGCTCGCCGACTGGTTGTGAAGCAATATGAAAACCTCCGGTTTTACCCTTGTCGAGTTGATCGCTACGATGGTGATCGTAGGGATTCTGGCAATCGCCGCGCTGCCACGTTTCTTTGATCGGCAAACATTCGATGCACGCGGTCTTTCTGACCGCATGCTGGCCATGCTGCGTTATGGTCAGAAGATCGCGATCGCACAGCATCGCAATGTATTTGTACGTTTGGATGGCGCTAGCGTTGCGCTTTGTTTTGATGTGACATGTACAGCAGCCAATTGGGTGCTTCCTCCGTCAGGTTCCAACAGCGGCAGCACTGCGACCAAAGCGGCATGTAGCAACAGTACTGCCTGGTTTTGCGAAGCGGTTCCATCCGGTATCGCTTACAGTCCTGTCAGCGTTGGTAATGCACGGTTTTTCTTTAATGCGCTTGGCAAGCCATTTAATGCAGTTGATCTGGATCCTAATTCAAGCTTCACACAGCTCGATATTTCTATTACCGGCGATGGCATAACCCGTCATGTTTATGTAGAACAGGAAACGGGTTATGTTCATCCCTAAACACATGCGACCAGGAAGAGAGCATGGCATTAGTCTGATTGAGCTGGTCATCTTTATTGTGATTGTCAGCGTTGGGGTTGCCGGTATCCTATCGGTGATGAATGCCACCAGTAGAACGAGTGCCGATCCGGTAGTACGCAAGCAGGCTTTGGCGATTGCGGAATCGCTGTTGGAAGAAATTGAACTGCAACCCTTCACGTATTGCGATCCGGATGATGCAAATGCGGCAACGGCAAATAGTACGGTTGATTGTGCAACAAAAGTAGAGGCGTTGGCACCGGAAGGACCACCGAGCGAAACACGTTACGCATTGCCGTTTTTCGACAATGTGAATGACTATCATCAGTTTTTTATGCTGCCCATTGTAGATATCACCAATACCGCAGTTGCCGGGCTTGGAACTTATATGGCCACTGTCAATATCGCTCAAGCCGGAACTGCTTTTGGTATAGCCAATGCCGAAGCATTGCAGATCACTGTGAATGTGTTAGGTCCCGCCAATACCAATATCACTTTGACCGGTTATCGTTTTCGTTACGCTCCGAAGGCGCTACCGTGATGCCATGCCGATAGCCATGACAAGATTCCAGCGCGGATTTACCCTGATTGAGGCAGTGGTCGTCATTACGATCACCAGCATCGTTGCCGCTGTCGTGGCGGTATTTATTCGGGCGCCGGTGCAGGGATATCTCGATGCGGCACGGCGCGCGGAACTGACCGATACTGCCGATACGGCTGTGCGGCGCATCGCACGGGATCTGCGTCTGGCTTTGCCAAATAGCGTGCGAGTAACAGGAGGCAATCAGGCGATTGAATTCCTGTCGACCCGCGACGGCGGCCGCTACCGTGTGGAGTTAGGATCAGGCGCCGGCGATATTTTGGATTTCACCCAGGCCGACACGACTTTTGACATATTGGGCCCAGCCATCACTTTTGCCGCTGGCGACCAGATTGTGATTTATAACCTGGGCATACCCGGAGCGGATGCCTATGAAGGTAATACCGCTGCCACTCATAATCGACGTGCATACAACGGGGCGACCGGCTCGGTAAATAATGTGCAGATTACGTCTACTAATCCCTTTCCCTTCGATTCTCCTGCTCATCGCTTCCAGGTGGTCGATACGCCGGTAAGCTATATCTGTAGCGGAGGCATTTTAAGGCGCTACTGGGGCTATACCATTACCGCCGCCCAGCCCAATCCACCGGCAGGCGGAAATAGCGCGCAGTTAGCGCAGAACGTAACGACCTGTATCTTTACCTACACACCGGGCGTTACGCAACGCAACGGCCTGGTTTCCATTCGATTGTCTCTTACCCAGAGCAATGAAACGGTCAACCTATACCATGAGGTACATGTCAACAATGTGCCCTGAGCGAAATACGCAAATCAGAATGCAGCATGCGGGACGAAAAATCCAGCATGGTTTTTCCATCGTATCGGCGATTTTTTTATTGGTGATCCTGGCTGCTTTGGGTGCCTTCATGCTGACCTTTTCGACCGTGCAGCACACTACTTCGATGCAGGATGTGCAAGGAGCAAAGGCGTATCAGGCAGCGCGTGCCGGGGTAGAGTGGGGCGCATATCAGATTCTGCAGAATACCGCGGGAAGCTTTGCTTCTAATTGCCGTGCTGCGGCGCCAAGCCCAGGTCCGGCGCAGGTATTGCCTGCACTGGGAGGAACGCTGGCCGGCTTTGCGGTGAGCGTGGGATGTACCGCGATTTCGTATAACGAAGGCACACGCACGGGAGCAAACCCCGTATGGATATATCGCATTGCGTCTACGTCGACCATTGGCGTACTGGGGCAAACCAGTTATGTCGAGCGGCAAATACAGGTAACCATCGAAAATTAGATGTTGGGATGAGATCAACATGATCAAGATGACGCGATGGATTGGATTACTGCTGACGTTGTGCATCGCGCTTGTCTGGAGCAACACTGCAAGTGCGCTGACCCAGACGCAAAGTCCCACCACCTGTACCAGTGTGGCCGGCATCGGTACGGTGGCCTGGACCAATCCAGATAGGGCTACCGTAACTGACGGCAGTTATGCGACCGCTTCCGTGGACGGCACAATCACGCGCTATCTGCAATGCACGGGCTATAGCTTTGCCATTCCGGCCGGGGCAACGATTAATGGCATTACAGTCAACATCGAACGTAAATCCAGCAGTACAGCCGATGGCGGTAGCAAGGATGCTGCGATGCGTCTGGTCAAAGCCGGTGTGATAGGTACGACCGACCGCTCCACTGCCACAACGTATACGACTGCCGATGTTATCGAAGCGCATGGCAACGCGACCGACTTGTGGGGGACGACATGGACGGCAGCGGATATCACTGCGACGAACTTCGGGGCCGCATTCGCGGCAACCAAGGCGAGTGCGAGCGGCGGGGCGCATACCATCAGCGTGGATCAGATCCAGATTACGATCGACTATTCTATTTCTATTGCCTGTACCCCTCCATCCAATACGCCTGTGGGGGTAACCTTGAGCTGCGTGTGCGATGCTTTCGGACGCACCACCCTCAATCCTTCTACCATCTTGGGTTCGAACTGGGTGGTATCCACCAGTGATAGCACAGGCATTGTGCCGAGTATCGTTAACCCAGGTTTTTTACGTCTAACGAACAACACAGGCAACAACGCCAAGGCGGCCACTGTACCGGGTATCTTCCCTGCTACCGGTAACTACATCTCGGTCGAATTCCAGCAATACGCGTACAACGGTAGTGGTGCCGATGGTATTGCAGTGACGTTGTCCGATTATTCGGTACCGGCTGTGCCGGGCGCTTTCGGTGGCTCATTAGGGTATGCGCAAAAGACGCCACCTGCAGTAGCGAGTAATGTTCCCGGTTTCGCCGGTGGCTGGATCGGCATTGCAATCGATGAATTCGGCAACTATCAAAATGCGACCGAAGGCCGCGTCGGTGGACCGGGGGCTATTCCACAATCCGTGGGGGTGCGCGGCTCCGGTTCGGGCGTGACTGGCTATCCCTGGCTCGCCGGGACTTCAGGTCTCAGTCCGTTAATCGATAATGCTGCTTCTACTACCCCATCCCGGGGACATTATTACCAGGTGATCGTCGATGCCCGTGGCGAACCTGTGAGTACCTCGGTTGCTGTCAATCGGGATACCGGCAGCGGTTACACCTCACTCATCAATATCCCGAATGTATATACCGCAGCAGCAGCCCAAGGTGCTACGCAGGCGCCTGTTCCCAGCAACTGGCAGATTTCCTTCACCGGCTCTACTGGGGGAGCCACAAATATCCATGAGATCGGCGGCGTGCGTATTTGCGCACAGACCGTTGCGCCACCAAGCGGAGGGACAGCGAGTGGTTTCAGTGCCGTCGACGAAGGGCTTGGCGCACCGCCGCTCGCCGTGCAAAATTATTTGAGCGGCCATATTTATATGAAATTGGTTGGCGTCCCCTTCAAGCTGAATGTGGCCGCGCTGAACAACAGTCAGATACAGACCACCTATGCGATTTCCGGCAGCAAATCTGTCACGCTCAAACTGGTGGATAACAGCGATGGCGTGTGCATCCTCGACAATACGCAAGCTAATTACTGCAACAGCGCCTGTACCAGCAAGACAGCGGTGACGGGCGGAAGCCAAACGCTGACCTTCACTTCCTCTGATTCGGGACAAAAACAATCAGCTAACTTCACCCTCAATACGGCGTACCGTAATCTGGCAGCGATTATCGGCGATGGCACGGTCACTGCGTGCTCAACCGACGCCTTTTCGGTGCGGCCTACCAGCGTCGCTTCGGTGACTTCATCGAATGCCACCAATACGGCGACTTCCGGCACGCCCACCTTCAAGGCGGGCACCGGCAATTTTTCGCTGACGGCGACTACCACTGGCGTGGCCGGTAATCCAAGTGGCTATACAGGCACCCTGAAGATCAATAACACGGCGCTGCAAGCGGTAAGTCCCGCTACCGTGGCCGGTGCGATAGCGCCCACGGTTTTTGCCGCCGCTACTTCGGGTACCCCGTCGTCCACCGTGACAGGCAGTACATTTACTTATAGCGAAGTGGGGACCTTTCTTTTGCGTGGCTACAATCCGGCCTTGGATACTACCTCGGTACGCAGTGTCTATGATGGCGTAGCGACCGCAACCGAATGCACTGCGGCTGGATTGACTGCAGCACAATGCGACACGCTCAAAGCCGCGAGTTGGTCAGGCGTCGACAGCATTAGCACCAAAGGCGATTGTGTTATCGATAGCTATTCCAATACCAAGGACGGCAGTGGCAAGTACGGTTGTAATTTTGGGAATACTGCTAATACTTCGGGTCTCGGGCGTTTCATCCCGGATCATTTTGGCGTGAGCGGAGTCTCCATCGTGAATCGCAGCGACATGGGCAGCGGAGTGGGTTGCAGTCCAGCTTCGTCGTTCACCTACATGGGCGAGACCATGAACGTGAGCTTTATCTTGAGTGCGTTGAATTCTACAGGAGGGGTAACGCAAAATTATGCCGGTTCTTACGCCAAACTCGCTACCACCAATTGGCTGACTTACGGCAGTGCCGACAGCGTCGGATTATGGATGATTGCTACCGGCTACCCGGTCACGCCCGGCACCTGCAAGGCGATCTTTTCCAACACCACACCTTCCACGACAACATTCGCCTGCACCGGAGTAGCGAATCCAGCCTCGATCAGCCGGGCTGTAGGACCGCGAGTCGCCGTCTCCGGAACGCCAAGCACGCCGAACTGGGTAAACGGCTTAAGTACGTTCGCAGCCAATGTCATTCTGCAGCGGGCGGATACACGAGATGGTCCCTATGCCACGCTGAATATCGGCGTCGCGCCGCAGGATTCGGATGGCGTTGTGTTGTCTGCTTTTAACCTGGATGCGGATAACAGCGGGAGTAATGAGCGGATTTCTCTTGGCACGACCGAAGTGCGTTACGGACGGTTCCTGATCCCTAATGGCTATGGGTCGGAACTGCTTAACTTGCCCGTGGATGTGCAAGCACAGTATTGGAACGGCACCTCCTATGTGATCAATACCGCCGACAGTTGCACCTCGCTTGCCGCCACCAATTTTACCGTCACCCAAGGAGCAGGCGCGACCATCACTACGACTGTCACCGGAGGCGGCACAGTGACAAGCGGCGCAGGCAGAATTACCTTGAACAAGCCGACCAATTCACCGACCAATAAGGGCAGCGTGGTTTTGAGTACAAGCACCACTTCGCCTGCGATTTTGCCGATCAATAATTATTTGCCCGGATCGGGGACGGAGACCTTTGGCATCTATAAGAGCGGGCCGTTGATTTATATTCGGGAAATGTATTAGCGAGGTAGGGTGCAATGGGCTTTATCTATTGCACTACTATAATGCTCGATAACCTCGGTAAGGTGCAATAACCAACCGGCATTGCTCCCCATGTTCATGCCACAATAATTTACCCCTCTCATGCCCAATTACCGGCGCGCCTGGCACTCAGGCGGCACCTACTTTTTCACCCTCAATCTGCTGCAACGACACCGCAACGATCTGCTCACACGGCATATCGACGTGCTACGCAATACCGTGCGGTTGGCGCGACAACGGCATCCCTTCACCATTCACGGCTGGGTCGTTTTGCCCGACCATTTGCATTGCATCATTGAACTGCCCACCGGAGATGCCGATTTCTCGCTGCGTTGGCGATTGATCAAAATGTGGTTTTCCAAGGCATTGCCGCCCACCGAACGGCGCTCCCAGGTGCGAACGCGGGATTTGGCAACGCCGGTATTGGGAACACCTGATTCGTGACGAAGCGGATTTTCGTGCGCACATGGATTGTGTGCATATCAATCCGCTCAAACATGGCTTGGTCAAGCGAGTAGTGGATTGGCCTTATTCCACGTTTCATCCTTTAGTGGATGATGCGGTCTATCCATGCGATTGGGCGGGAGGGAGTGAAGGCAAGTTAAGCTATGCGGATTGACCGCACGGTGCCGTCACCAACAGGACTAGTCGAACGGCTAGTGGATCGGTTTGGTGCGATGTTTTATGATGCGATGTTTGATGTTTTATTGTCGGTGAGCATAAGGGATGGATTGGAAAGGCAAGGGGGAATAAGTTGAGTGATGAGAATGGCATGCGGCGCAATAAAGATTGCGCCCTACGCGGGCTGTCAGATTAGGTCTGGTTTACTACATTTGAAACGAACCATTGCACCACCCATCGATAACCAGTTGATTTTATTTGGTTTTTAAGCGGACACTATTGTGAAAATTAGAATATTAGCGGCACTGCTGCTTTACTCCGGTTGCGCATACGCCGAAGACATCATCAGATCCGGCACTCCTTATTTTCCGCTTGACCTGTACCTGTGGCTCGTCGTCGTCGCTGGCAGTGCATTTTTAGCCTTGCCTGGACGCCGTAAGCTATGGATTCTGATTGCCGTACTTGGTTATCCGGTTTCGTATCTATTTCTAAACGCACTGGCCTATAGCCTTGGCGCTGAAACTGAAGAGGGACTTGCGACGGTGGCGCGCGCGCATTTCTGGATGCTGTACATCAGTTGGGCTTATGTCGCCATTTGGTTGCTTTGGCAACGCTTGCGCAATGCGTTCGGCAAAAATGATCTTTCGGCGTTGCCGCCTTGCACGACAGCAATTGATATTGTCGTTGTGTTGATGGTGCTACCCATTTTTACCGAGATCACCGATCCGATGCTATACAAGACCCTAGGTTTCTTTAAAGGGGGAGGCGTTATCGTTGACATGGGTTTATGGTTGTTGATCATCGTCGCCGCAGCCGGTATTTGGCAACGTCGTCGCTGGGGCTGGATTGTGGCTGTTGGCACATGTGTTTTATGGATATTGCTTGGCTTTTTTCTCATTTTTAACATGGCTGATAAACAAGGCTTGATTGCAGCCGGTCATGGCGGGGTTTCAATTTGGGGCCTTGTGCGTGTAGCCTGGCTATTTATGATGACGATTGGGTTGCGAATAATTGCCCTATCGATCCTGCTAACGCCTGAGGTACGCGCGTGCTTTGGTTTGCACAAAGATGTGTCGGACAGAGCTAATGATGCCGCAGTGAGGAGGAAATCATGAGTCGAATCAGAGCCATGGCGTTTCGGACCACGCTTGCCGCCTTGGTCATTGCGGGTTTTGCGACGGCTGCGGATTCAAATAGCGCTTCAAATATAGCTCAAGCCGTGCAGTACCCTTATTGGGAAAAGTTCTTTGTACAGCACTTCATTGGCGACTGGCTGAATTATGAGGCAAGGGATGCAGTGAGTGCCAATTGGTTGGTCGTTGCGTTTGCGATTCTGGCGCCGATATTGGCGGGGGGCGTTGTACTGGGAATGCGTGTACTGCCGAATTCGAACGGCGTGCCGCGTTTGAGTGCGTTGATTGTTGTTCGTACGATATTGGGCGGTTGCTGCGCCCTGGTAGCTCTGGTAGTACTTGAAAAGCCAGCCGAAAACAGGATTCAGTCGTCTATCAGAACTGGTTATTGGGTACAGCAAACCCGTCTGAAAGAATGGGCTGAGCAACGCGATATTCTAGAAATGGAATCGCGGTCGCAAGCCGCGGCAGCGGAGGAGTTCAATCATCTTGAGAAAAAAATATCGCCGCTCGTCGCGCTTGACGCCGGCGATCTTGAGGCGTTGTCGGTATCGATATCGAACGAGGCATGCGAGGTACGCTTGTGGGCGGACGACATTGTTGGTAGTTGGGAGCGTCCGCTGATCGCGTGGCGCATGAAGGCACAAACGCAGGTGAAAAATTCTGACTTCGTGCAGTTGGAAATTTCGGTCACGGCCAAAGTCGACAGCGGCTTGCGCTTGGTCTCTAACCATGGGATGTCTGGTTACCGGCCGCCCGAACCTGTGGAACTGGCCGGCGAAAAGCACAGCATTCAGATGCTTAATACCTCATATTCAAAACCTAGCCTGTTCGGTTTCTTGGGAGGCTCACACATCACAGAGCGCAACATTCCTAAGCGCCGATATGGCAGGGATGATGCCCACTTTTCTAGTGCACTCATTGGCCATTGGCTCTCGTTTATGGCGGTCTTCACGGATGCAGAACAGGCGATGCTATCCGAGCCAGCCGAGGTGCCGATGGAGTTTCATTCCGAAGTAATAATACCGGAACAACATCGTGAAGAAGGTGAGGATTATGCCTTTAAGACTGATGTATCGATACGCGATGACGATAGCATCTGGATGGCGCGTGGTAATCAGCCGGTTGTTCGGTTGTTTCCAAATGACCCATTCCAATTGGCGGAATTGCGTAGGCTGAGCAAAAAACATCTGCAGGACAGGACGGACATTGTCGTAAAAGTTGTTGACATCACGGGCGACACCGTGAAGCTGATCATTTTTAATGGACCTCTTCTGGCGCAGTGGGAAGCATTACGCGCCAGCAAGCTCAAGCTTAGATTTCTTGTTCGTGGCCTGGGCGATGTCTCTATGCAGGGCAATCGATCGCAGCGCCACATATTGACTACATTCAGCACTGTTCCGCGCATGGTGATTGGCGGTGAGTGTGGCGGTAACGCTCCGCCATGGCTGGGCACGATGGTGCATGCATTGAAGTAGTGGGTTCTGTCGCGTTAATTTGAAACAGGCGAGTTGGTCCGCCAGCAAGCGTAGGTTGGGTTGAGGTACGAAACTCATCATTGTGATGATTGCTATTGATCCGGCTAAGAACTCGTAGGGCGCATCGTGATGCGCCGAATGTTTGCTGTTCTCTCTTCTTGAAATAAAAAAGTCGCTTATAACGTAAGTCCAGAGGGCACGGTTTTTGTGCCCATGCGGTTCTTGATCTCACAGCATTCCACTGGGTAAATACGTTCTTTCCGTGTATCCCTGCAATTTAATACATTTCCACATAATTTCCGAATGGACATAAAAACCGTGCCAGTTCTACGCCTGACAACTACCCATTTGGCTAGTTGTCAGCGATTGTTTTTTGTAGGAAAGTGACGCACTGATGACAAAAGCGCTCGTGATGACGAGCGGAAAACAGGATGAAATTGAAACAGATATTAATGATGCAGAGGGATGATGGGGGCCGCTATCGTTTAACCCATCAACTTCCCATTTCCGCACCGCCTCCGATAATGCAGACCGCAAAAACGGAGGGCTGACAAATATTTGATTTACAATCTTGCGCCTGCTAATCCCTAAAACCTCAAACAGTTTCCAATAAAAGGAGGAGAAACTATGTACAACTGCCCCCCTATATTCCGTTCATCCCGCCTCAATAAAATCTTCATCAATTTTATTTTTGCAATAGGTTTGTTCGCGCTGTTGAATCTTGCTCACGCCCAGTCGCGCAACATCGCGGCAGGGTTCGACAGCCTGCCCAAAGGGGCGAAGATCGTCCTGATGCCAGTCGATATCGAGTTATTTTCAATTAGCGCCGGTGGTATACCCGAACCGAAAGCCGACTGGACCGAAAGCGCTACGCGCTATTTCACGCAAGCATTGATCGACAAAAGGAAAACTCTGGGATTGACGGGCGTCGAACTGCAAAGCGCCGACGTCGATCAGTTGAGCGAAGTGAACACCCTGCATGCAGCGGTAGCGCGCTCCATTGCGCTTCATCACTTCGGACCTTCTTCGCTGCATCTGCCGACCAAGGAAGGCCGACTCGATTGGTCTCTGGGCGAAGCGGTTGCGCCGATTCGCCAGAAAACCGACGCCGATTTCGCGCTGTTTAGTTGGGTACGCGATAGCTATGCGAGTGCAGAGCGAAAAGCGACGATGGTAGCGATGGCATTGTTCGGCGTTGGCGTTGCGGGCGGCGCACAAACCGGCTATGCATCTCTGGTCGATTTGAGAAGCGGCCGCGTGCTTTGGTTTAACCAATTGTTGCGTGCCTCGGGCGATTTGCGCGAACAGGACAAGGCAACCGAAACGGTGGAGGCATTGCTCGCCAAATTTCCGGTTGCGAAATGAAACGGCGCCGTTTTCTATCCGTGGCTTGCGCCGCAATGTTGCCCAGCATGGTTCAAGCGGCGGACTCATGGGTTAGTCCGCCGCGCATGACGCGGCCCGACATTGCGTCGGACGAAGGCGGCCTGTGGGCAATGATGGATCGCGAAGAGGCCAAGCTGCGCCGCAGCCCGTTCATGCTCCGCGATGCCAATCTGCAGACGTATATCCAGGACATCGCCTGCCGTTTGGCAGGCGACCATTGTCCCGACATCCGGGTGTATCTGGTACAGAATCGCCATTTCAATGCCAACATGGCACCGAATGGCATGATGCAAGTCTGGAGCGGCCTCCTGCTGCGCGTCGACAACGAAGCGCAATTGGCAGCCGTGCTCAGTCATGAGATAGGTCATTATCTAGAACGGCACACAGTCAACCAATTGCGGGATGCCAGATCGCGCAGTGCGTTTGGGCAATTCTTAGGTTTATTTGGAGTAGGCGGACTGATCGGCCAGATGGGCATGCTGTTCGGCGCTTTTGCGTTTTCGCGCGACCATGAACGCGAGGCCGACCGGATTGGACTGACGTTGATGAGCCAGGCTGGCTATGATCCACGCGAAGCCGCCAAGATTTGGGACAATTTGCTGTTGGAAATCCAAGCCAACCCAGAGGGCGACCCCACCCAAAAAAATCCGTTGTTCGCCACCCATCCGCCGATGGGAGAACGCAAGGAAACCTTGCAGCGTTTGGCTGCGCAATTGCCGACCGGCGCTACTAATGAGCAGATTTGGCAGGAAAAAATCGCAGCCTACCGGCATGAATGGTTGAACGAGGAAATCAAGCGCGGTCAGTTCGAAGAGAGCATCACGTTATTGACGCGCCTGATCAAACGCTGGCTGGCGCAGCCCGATTACCTATGGGCACGTGCCGAAGTCTACTGCCTGCGCGGCAATGCAGCAGACATGGATTTGGCACTTGCCGATTACAAAGCCGCCACCGCATTGGGCAACGAACCCGTTGAAACACATCGTGGGCTGGGGATGGTGTACCGCTCTTGCGGGCAGGCGGGGAAGGCAAAAGAGAGTTTTGCACGTTACCTGCAACTGGCGCCGCAAGCACCGGATTCTTTGATGATAAAAAACTATATGGAGGAACTTGGAGTATGAATCGAATGAAAAAAATAGCGATATGGATGTTGGCATTGGTATTGACAGCTTGCGCCACGGCGACCAAGATCGAATCCGGCGAACAGTACATTGGCGAGCGATTGCATCTGACTCTCGATGGAGCGTGGAACAAAATCGACGCGCCGGGCATCAGTGGGCCGCATTGTGAAATTTGGACCATGGAAGGTTTGCCGGTTGATCAACTATTTATCTATTCCGGCCTCAAAGAAAACGAAGCGGTGCATGCAGGTAGTGCGATGGACAAAAAGTCTTTCAATTTCCATGCGAACATGCAGCCCGACCAGATCGTCGCACTCTTCGAAGGGATGCTGACACGGGATGGATCCACTTTCCGGCTGACGAAGCTCGAACCTGTACCCTTTGGCGGCGGCAAAGGATTCCATTTCGAATATAGTTTGATTCGCAAAACCGACAACGTGGAATTGTCAGGGAGCGCCAGTGCTGTAGTGAACAAGAAAGAGTTGTTTGCGGTCGTGTATCAGGCACCCAAACTAGTGTTCTATCCGCGCCATCAAAAGCGTGTCGCTCAAATCATGCAGAGCGCTCGTCTTCAGGGAGATGTTTAAAACCGTGCTGGAAAATCAAGACGTTCTCTGCAGATGCGGGTTATCTGTGCGCGGCTGTCGATTTCGTAGGGCAGTAATTGTGTCTCGTTTGTTATCGACTAAAATCGAAAATACTTTTGCCATCTTACCCAAATGCTGGATTGGAAAGGCAAGAGGGTGATAAGTCGAGTGATGAGAGTGACATGCGGCGCAATAAGGATTGCGCCCTACGCGGGCTGCAGGGCCGCGAGTCGCCGTCTCCGGAACGCCAAGCACGCCGAACTGGGTAAACGGCTTAAGTACGTTCGCAGCCAATGTCATTCTGCAGCGGGCGGATACACGAGATGGTCCCTATGCCACGCTGAATATCGGCGTCGCGCCGCAGGATTCGGATGGCGTTGTGTTGTCTGCTTTTAACCTGGATGCGGATAACAGCGGGAGTAATGAGCGGATTTCTCTTGGCACGACCGAAGTGCGTTACGGACGGTTCCTGATCCCTAATGGCTATGGGTCGGAACTGCTTAACTTGCCCGTGGATGTGCAAGCACAGTATTGGAACGGCACCTCCTATGTGATCAATACCGCCGACAGTTGCACCTCGCTTGCCGCCACCAATTTTACCGTCACCCAAGGAGCAGGCGCGACCATCACTACGACTGTCACCGGAGGCGGCACAGTGACAAGCGGCGCAGGCAGAATTACCTTGAACAAGCCGACCAATTCACCGACCAATAAGGGCAGCGTGGTTTTGAGTACAAGCACCACTTCGCCTGCGATTTTGCCGATCAATAATTATTTGCCCGGATCGGGGACGGAGACCTTTGGCATCTATAAGAGCGGGCCGTTGATTTATATTCGGGAAATGTATTAGCGAGGTAGGGTGCAATGGGCTCTATCTATTGCACCGCTACAATGCTCGATAGTACGAAACCCATCGTTATGATGATTGCTAACGTCACGAATGATGAGTATCGCTGTCGCTCCACCCATCCTTCTACAAATAAAGATTGCGTCCTACGCGTGCTGGTACCCCCAGCCGGATGCTTCAAGATAGTCTTGAGATTGTGAATTGGTGAAATCAATCATCTTGCTAAGAATCAGCAAGGGATCCGTTCTCTTTGATTTCTCTGCTTCATAGATTGCGCGTCGCTGAGCATCAATTACCGAGGACTCACTGTTGAACTTGCTTTTGAATTGGTCATCAATGATTCGCCCTGATGTTGACAGTTTTTTCACTTCTTCGCCACCGCCAACACCGCTAAGGTCGTAAAATATTGTGCTTGGTGTGTATGCCATGTCTTGGGCTATTTTTTCAGCGCTTTCGCGGTCAGAGCTGGCCGCCATTATTAGTTTTTCCTGAGCGAGAGTTCTCGGCTGTGCCGTATTGCTTTCATCTACGGCAAGTGCTTTGCCGACATTGGATAGCGTAACTTGATCGGCATTTTTTGCCGGGGCGGTAAGCTCAGGCTTCATAATGTCGCCACCTTGCTGCTGTAGCGCGATCCTACTAGACGCATTGTAAGCTAGCACATCATTGCCAGATTTGATGATCATGCAACTCTCCGAAAAGGACACCATTTGTTCAGCATAAATAAATGACGTAATCCCCCGGCTTTGCCGGGGGACGCCGTAGGTTTGACCGAGTGATACGGTCACCCCGATTCTTCTATCTCGACCAAAAGTTAGGAGAATCGAATGAAAGATTACCAGAGTCTTGCGCATACAAAATGGGACTGCAAATACCACGTCGTGTTTATTCCGAAAAGGCGTAAGAAAATGATATTTGGAGCGATCCGCAAGCATCTTGGGCAAGTGCTTCACGAATTGGCGGGGCAGAAGGAGTGCCAGATCGTGGAAGGCCATTTGATGCAGGACCATGTGCATATGTGCATCAGCATTCCGCCGAAACATTCGGTGTCGTATGTAGTGGGCTATATCAAGGGCAAGAGTGCGATATCAATTGCGCGGAAGTTCATGGGTAAGGCGAAAAACTTTACGGGAGAGAATTTCTGGGCCAGAGGTTATTTCGTATCGACTGTCGGGCTGGACGAAGAGATGGTACGGGCATACATCCGCAATCAGGAAAAAGCCGATGAACATTACGACCAACTTCGGCTAGGGATGTAGCGCCTTTAGGCGCTGCTGTTTTTTGCCCCTTTGAGGGGCTCACAGAAATAAACCCCCGGCTTTGCCGGGGGTAGCTTAATTTTATGCTAGCAGAGATTTCGGCTTGATGCCACTTGGATAAAGGGGTACAAATTGCCTCAAATATTAAGAACTCGTAGGGTGCATCGCAATGCGCCGAATGTTTGCTGTTCTCTCTTCTTAAAATAAAAAGCTGTCTACAACGTAAGCAAGCGTAGGATGGGTTTCGCTGCCGCTCAATCCATCCTACGGTCCTTGATCAAAATGGGATTTTCCAAAGCATTACCGCCCACCGAACGGCGCTCCCAGGTGCGAATGCGGTGTGGCGAGCGCGGGATTTGGCAACGGCGGTATTGGGAACACCTGATTCGTGAAGAAGTCGATTTTCGTGCGCACATGGATTGTGCATATCAATCCGCTCAAACATGGCTTGGTCAAGCGTGTGGTGGATTGGCCTTATTCGACGTTTCATCTTTTGGTGAGTCAAGGAGTCTATCTACGCGATTGGGCGGGAGGGAGTGAGAGCAAGTTAAGTTATGCGGATTGACCGCACGGTGCCATCACCAACAGGACTAGTCGAACGGCTAGTGGATCGGTTTGGTGCGATGTTTTATTCTCGGTGGGCACAAGGGATGAATTGGAAAGGCATGGGGGGAATAAGTTGAGTGATGAGAATGACATGCGGCGCAATAAAGATTGCGCCCTACGCGGGTTGACTCACCTTATTCATAGGATCTACGGCCCTTCGTCAATGGGAAATTGCATAAATTTATACAAATCCATTACAATGCGCCCAGCGATAAAAACATAGTAAATTTTTCCGGTCGTTTTGGCTTCTATAAAGAAGTATGAGACTAAGTAAACGATTGAAGACGCTTATGCGTTGAATAGTCGTAAGGCTTTTACGTACGCTCCAGTTACATCAAATTATTCTGAGGCGCCATTGCCCGCAAAGATAAACATATTAACGTTGCGATTTGAAGCTATTAAAACAGCTTTGAGTTCACTGACTATAAACTGACCTTCCAGGGAGAACTTCATGAAACTCTTTACGTCTATTGTTCGGTTAGCACAGACCGTTTTAGCGTTATCAGCCAGCACGATTGCGGTGGCATCGCCGATTCAGCCACAGAACCTGCTAGTGTCCGATCTGGACTCTGGCGTATTAACCGAATACTCTCGCCAAGGAACTGTGATTCAGAAATTTAATACACCCGACTTTGCGGATGGATTTCATGACTTGCGCGACATCATAGAAGGCACGGATGGCCGTATTCATATGTTCAACGGCACATTCACGCCGCAAATGACGACATTGAATCCGGTTACCAATAAATTCTCGAACATGACTGTGCCCGAATGGTCTACGGTAAATAATGGGACTTATGGTGGTATCGGTGTATTAGGCCATAATGTGTATGCAACTGATATGTTCACCTATAACGGCGGAGAAGCTGGCGGGATTATTCGATTCGACCTGACTAAGGGATCAGCGACACGTTTCGGCACAACAGACTACACGGACCTTACGATAGGGTTGGACGGTTTGCTTTACGCATATTCTGGACAAGTCGATGTCTACAATCCCTACTCGATGCAATTACTGCGCACCGTGAATCTGCCAAGATATGATGTGCGCGGGATTGCGGTCAATCAAAACGGAACGATTTTTGCAGCGGACTGGTATGGCGGTGTCACGAAATTCGATTCGCTTGGTCAACAGATAGGCGCTTCATTAGTATTGAATACCTCATTGGGATGGAATGCCTCTCTGACTGACATCGACGTCAACTCGAATGGAGACCTTGTTATCGGCAGCCGCTTCGGGCGGGTTTTCTTAACCGATAGCGCGCTTACGTCTTGGAATAGCTTCGACATAAACGGCGAGTTCGGCCCCACAGTACATGTCGCGTTTGCGGTAACGCCGGTGCCGGAGCCCTCAACATACCTACTCTTGGCGGTGGGCTTGGTATTGATCGCACGTAAGGCGTCGAAGTCCGCGTAGGATAGGTTGAGGCACGGAACCCAGCATTTTCTCTTGAGAAGTGAGCAATAGCAGTTGCTTGATTGCGTTCCTTGACCAAGAAGCCTACAACCCTAAATTTCATATCAAGTCCCAATTCGAGTTGATGAACATTACATTGACTCGATGCGCCATAGCCCATCTTCCCCGCGCACAAAATCGGCTTTCTCTGAAGGCAGGTACTCTCAAATCCACGTCAAATAGTTGCCAAGTTGTGCATAGGTTGCCGCAAGTCTTAAAAGTTAGAAACTAGTTAATTCCTTTTTTTCACAGAAGAGTGTCGTTTTTACTGCACAGTCATTGACATCAATAACTTATTAACTTAACTTCAAGCAACTTCTCATTCGAATTGCGAGCATGGGTTTATTCGGCAAAACCAAGAAACGTGCTGGCTGGATGACCATCGGCTTTCAGGAGGATGGTCTCTGCGCTGCCTATATAAGCTCTTCTTCTGCCAAGCCGGTCGTAGAGCTGCTAGCCTTTTTCCCTACCGCTAATCAATCGTCCGCAACGGCACCGCTGGAAAAACTCGCAAAAGAATTGCATGTGGATCGTTATGATTGCGCCACCTTGTTGGCCGCAGGCGAGTACCAGCTTTTATCTGTGGATGCCCCCAATGTACCGCCCGATGAATTGAAGACGGCAATCCGCTGGCGTCTCAAGGATATGCTGGATTTTCATATCGATGATGCAACGATCGATGTGCTGGATATCCCTATCGACAAGAATGCGCCGGTGCGCAACCATGCCATGTATGTGGTCGCCGCACGTAATCAATTGATAGAGCAACGCCAGGCTCTATTCACACAAATCAAAATTCCTTTAAGCGTGATCGATATTCCAGAAATGGCGCAGCGTAATATTTCCGCGCTGCTGGAGCCGGAAGGACGTGGTGTCGCGCTCTTGTCATTCAATGCCGAAGGTGGACTGTTAACAGTGACTTTCGCAGGCGAGCTTTATCTATCGCGGCGCATTGATGTGACATTGGCGCAGCTTCAGCAATCCGATACCGAACAAAAAAACGGGTGCTATGAAAGAATCACGCTGGAATTGCAGCGTTCGTTGGACCACTTTGACCGGCAATATCATTTCATTACGCTTTCGAAGTTGATGCTTGCTCCCTTGGGAGAAGGGAGTTCCAGCTTGCAGGAATATCTGGCGGCCAATTTGTATGTGCCGGTAGAAGAACTGAATCTGGAAACAGTGCTGGATTTTTCCAAGACGCCGGAATTGAAATCGCTGGAAGCGCAACAGCGCTACTTTATGGTGCTTGGCGGTGCTTTGCGCCATGAGGAGAAGGCGCTGTGAGCCAGCAGATCAACCTTTTCAATCCGATTTTTCTCAAACAGAAAAAGTACTTTTCTGCTACGACCTTAATACAGGCTTTGGGATTGATTCTGCTTGGTTCGATTGTGGTGGTGGCTTATGCAAGTTATCAATTATCCAGATTGAAGGATGAAGCCCAGTCGACCGCGACCCAGCTTGCGTCGATACAAGTCGAGTTGAACAAGGTTAATGTGGAGTATGCGCCACGACAAAAGAGTAAATCGCTGGAAGAGGAAATCCAGAAAATAACAACAGAACTGAAATCCCACCAACAAGTATTCGATTTTTTGCAAAAAGGAGAGCTTGGAAATACCAAGGGCTATTCCGAATATTTACGTGCTTTTTCTCATCAGATTGTCGATGGATTATGGTTGACCGGATTGAGCATTGTCGGTGCCGGAAATGAGATTGGACTTCAGGGACGGACATTGCAGCCTGAATTGGTTCCTGCTTACATCAATCGCCTTAAACAGGAGCCGGTGATGCAAGGAAAATCTTTTGCTACCCTGGAGATGCAAGTGCCGCAGGTCGAGCAGACCAACCAGGCTAACAAAGATGGTCAACCCAATGTTAAACAGCGCGTGTCTGCCGGTTACATTGAATTCAACCTGCAATCTTCGGGAATAAACAAAGAGCAAACCGATTTGGCTGGAGCAAAGAGCAAATGAAGCAGTATTGGCAACGGATCGCGGCAAAAATCGATGCATTAAGTGTGCGCGAGCGAACCATCATTTTTGTGATGGCGGCGCTGATCCTGGTCGTTCTGGTGAATATGATGTTGCTCGATCCGCAATATGTTAAACAAAAAAAATTATCGCTGCAGCTGCAACAAGATCAAGCAAAAATTGCCGAGATCCGGATGGAAATTCAGCAAAAAATAAAGGCACATGCAATTGATCCTGACGCAGTTGACCGGGTGCGCTTACAAAACTTGAAACAGCAGTTTTCTCAAATGCACAATGCGTTGTTAGAGATGCAAAAGGGACTAATTTCTCCCGATAAAATGGCTGTGTTACTTGAAGATATCTTGAAGCGGGATGGCAGATTACATTTAATGTCCCTGAAAACCCTTCCTGTTTCCAGCTTAAACGACGCAATTTCAGCCGATAATAAAAGCGTCGGAGAAAAAGCAACGGGCTTGCCTGCAACGCAGGATAAAAGTGACAGCTATTCTGCGACAGGGGCCATTTATAAGCATGGAGTAGAAATTACTGTTCAGGGGAGTTACCTGGATATGGTCGGTTATATGAAGGAGCTTGAAACGATGCCGTGGCAGTTGTTTTGGGGGAAAGCAAAGTTGAATGTCGAGGAGTATCCCAAAGCCACCTTAACCCTGACCCTTTTTACCATGAGCTTAGAAAAAAAATGGCTGAATCTTTGAGCAACATTGTGCGGAACTCGGTTATTCAAAGCGGACTATTGCTGTGGATATCCGTAACCGCCACTTTTGCTCTTGCGGAAAATTTGTCCGATCCGACACGCCCGCCTGTTGCATTGGGTTTTGCGCAGGAGGCGAATATTCCGGTTTCTACGTCAGGCCCTGTTTTGCAGTCCGTGCTGATCTCGCCCGGCAGAATGGTAGCAATCATCAACGGACAAACCGTGAAGTTGGGTGAAAAATTTGGCGATGCGTATGTAGTTAAAATTACTGAAACGGAAGTCGTGCTGCGCAAAGATAAGGATATCCAAATATTGAAGCTTTTTCCTGGCATCGAAAAGCGGCTGACTTTCAGTCGTACCGGCACCAAGTCCGATAGTCTACGGCAATAAAGGTAAGGTAAAAAGTGCATAAATCTATACTAGACTTCTTTCAAACGCTATCGGGCGATTCAGTGCGATGCCCGACATACCCGCTTGTGCAACTGCGTTCCTCCCCCAAGTTGAGCGCTGCTCGTTATAGCTTTGAAAGAGGTTTGGTATCGATCCTGGTTTTAAGCTTGGCTGCATGTGCATCGCCTTCTTCAAAACGTGAGACTTACGATCTCATCACGGCTGAGATCAATAAGGCAGCGCAAATCAAAACACAGCCCGCGCAGTTGGATGCGGTATCGGCCGCGTTGTTGCCGCCACTTAAAATTGAAATGCCCAAAGCGCGGCAACCGTTGGAAGAGCGGTTCAGCCTGACGTTCAATAATGTACCGGCGAATCAGTTCTTCATAGCGATTGTTTCGGGCACGCGTTATAACATGATGGTGCATCCGGATGTAATCGGTACGATCTCCGCCAACCTAAAAGACGTAACGGTTTTTGAGGCGCTGGATGCGATTCGCGAGCTGTATGGTTATGACTATCAGGTAACCTTTCCAGCACATTGGGATCCTAAGCTTAGAATTCCACGTGGACAAGTTGTCGC